>Ga0209542_10001301_pt1 | contig 58872 bp, 73 predicted proteins | sample RifCSPhighO2_01_FD_184028 | JGI IMG/M metagenome (GOLD analysis project Ga0209542, IMG submission 184028) | Soil microbial communities from Rifle, Colorado - Rifle CSP2_plank highO2_0.1 (SPAdes) (version 2) | ecosystem: Environmental > Terrestrial > Deep subsurface > Rock core/Sediment ...
TTTAAATGGTTTTTATTAATTTTCAAATACTTGAATTACCTCTGTAGAAAAACCCTGTTCTTTTAGATTATTCAGTAAATTTTGTTTTTTCCAAACCATACCAAGATATAGACTTCTAAGCTCTTAAAAGTATTCTATATATTTTAGTTAATAATATAAATAGAAAGAAGAGTTAACTCTTAATGATAGATAATCCTTATGAAAAGCCTACAACTGATTTAATAAAATTTACATTTAATGATTCAGTACCTTCTGTTGAAAATTATCTTCGCTCTTTAGCAGAAAAAAATGGTTATAAACTAAGTTACAAACCAATTCAGTCATTATTATTTTCAACAAAGATGTGGGTATTAATAATTGATCCAAATACAGAAGTGGGGGTTAATTATCGTAAATTAGACGATTATGACACTTATGGTAAATATGTTAGAACACATTTTGCCATAATAAATAAAAAATCTCTTTCACATAAAGATTTATTTTTCAGTTTTAATAACAATGAACCAGCTTTTTTGAAAGAATTTGAAAAATTCAAGAAACAACTTTTAGTAGCAATAGCTGAAGTAGCTGGTCAATAAAATAGTCTTAACAACTTTTATAAATAACAGTTAATTCAAGAAATGAATGTCTAAAGAATTTGATGTTGTTATTATTGGCGGTGGAGTTATTGGAACTTCTTTATTATATATTTTAAGTAATTATACTAATGTAAAAAATATTGCAATTATTGAAAAGTATAATGGATTTGGTTTAGTTAATTCTAATAAAAAGATGAATTCTCAAACTTTACATTTTGGAGATATTGAAACTAATTATTCTTTAGAGAAAGCTAAGAAAGTAAATGAAGGAGCTAGTATGGTTGCTAGATATTTAGATAAATATGATAAGAAATTTAATATACATAAAAGATATTCTAAAATGGTTTTAGCTGTAGGAGAAAAAGAAGTTAAGGAATTAAGTGAAAGATATGAAAACTTTAAAAAATTATTTCCTAGTATGAAAAAAATAGATAGAGAAGAAATTGGTAAATTAGAACCTAAAGTTGTTGAAGGAAGAGATCTTAATGAAGAATTATTAGCATTATATTCTAAAGAAGGTTATACTGTAGATTTTGGAAAATTATCTGAATCTTTTGTTACTAAATCTAAAGCTAACATTATGTTAAACACAGAAGTTAGATATCTTGCTAAAGAAGATAATAAATATAAAATTTATACAAATAAAAATGAAATTTATTCTAAAGTTGTAATTTTTGCAACTGGCGGACATTCTTTGATGTTTGCTAAATCTTTAGGATATGGTTTAGATTTTGCTATTCTTCCTGTTGTTGGAAATTTTTATTATTCTCATAAAGTACTAAATGGTAAAGTTTATACTATGCAAATTCCAAAATTACCTTTTGCTGCTATACATGGAGATCCAGAAGTTGATAGTGATTCAATGACTAGATTTGGACCTACAGCTAAAGTAATTCCTGTACTTGAGAGAAGAAATGTTAAAACATTTATTGATTTTTTAGTTACTTTAGGATTTAGCTTAAGAGGATTTTTAGCTTTGTTTAAAGTTATTTCTGATACAACTATTTTGAAATTTGTTTTAAGAAACTTTTCATATGATTTACCTTTTGTTGGAAAATCTATTTTTATGCATAACATTCGTAAAATTATTCCCAGTATGAAAACTAAAGATGTTCATTTTGCTAAAGGTTATGGCGGATTAAGACCTCAAATAATTGATAAGAAAAGTATGAGTTTGAATTTGGGAGAAGCTAAAGTTTTTGGAGAAAATATAATATTTAATGTTACACCTTCACCTGGAGCTTCTGTTTGTTTACAAAGTTCTTTTGAAGATGCTAAGAAAATTATTACTTTTTTAGGTTCTAAATATAAATTAAATGAGAAAAGATTTGTTAAAGACTTTAGTTAGACTTTATCTTCCTTAAACCTTTTCTTTTTTACAACTTTACTTAATAAATATTTAGTATCACTCCATGCATCTGAATCTTTAGACCATTCATCTGTTTCAAAAAAACTTTTATTTCTTCTTAGTCCTTGTCTATAAATATCAGTTATCATAAATCTAAATATTACATCGAGATCTTTTACAGCCTGTTTACCATTTTTAGAATTAGCTTGAAGACTAGAAACATAATCATCACAAGCCCAATTATTTCCTTCTGAATAATGAGAATAGATATATTGAAAAAGTCCTTCCTGATCTTTAGTTGCTAATTCTACTTGTTTTTGCAGATCTTTTATAGTGGATGAAATTGGATTTCTATACATTAGAAGTTCAATAAGCGTTACAGAACCTTTTTCTGGTTTTTCTTTAGGTTCTTCATAAGGTTTTGAAGTAAAGAAATCTTCTGAAAAAGTGAAATCATAAAGTTTTTGAGCTTCATCTCTAGATTCAAAAACACCCATTCTGAAATTAAGATTATTTCCATTTAACCTTGTGAAACGTGAAGAAGAGTGATAATATGCTTTTTCTATAACTCCCCAATTATTGCTGGAATTTTTTTCTTCTCCAATTATATCATAAAGCTTTCTATTTTTCCAGTGTTGAAATAAAGTACTGGTGTCAACATGAGGTGAAATTATATAGGTTTCAAGAACTTCTACTGGATTTGTTGGCTTTTTTATTCCTGACATTTATCCACCATAGTAAAATTTCTTTTTAATTTCATAATTAGGGGCATTGGGTTCTTCTTTACTAGTAGAACTAAGTCTAGAGTATCTATCACCTAATCTAATATCACATAATGGGAATCTTAATTTTTCTTGTCCATCTGTTCTTCTTCTTTCTAATTCAAGCACTTTTTCAATAGGTTGATTAAGTATTTTCGAAATATCTTCGGGTTTTTCGCTTCTCCCTAAACGATATAAAATTCTATCAACATCTTGATAAGGAAGACCAAGAATTTCTTCGTCTGTTTTTCTTTTAGAAACACCATCTGATGGAGCTTTTTCTAAAATTCTTTTTGGAACACCTAAATATTTAGCTAGCTCTTTTACTTCAGTTTTATATAAGCCAGCTAAAGGGAAAAGTTTTCCTACATGTCCGCCACTATTATAGAAAGAAGTTTCAAGTTCTGTTCTATTTGTAGGAGATACAACAACACCGCCTACTTTATCTGCATAGGTGTTTATAACTGCTGTACAAATTCTTGTAAAAAGTCCAAGATATAAATCTGAAGAAGGATCTTCTAATAATCCGGGCAAACTATTGCTAAATGATCTAAGAGTTCTATTTATATCAAAGACTTGATGATTCATGCCAAATTCTTTTGCAAATTCTTTTGCGTCATTTAAATCAGCCTTCCTAAAATTTTTATAATTTAAAGTTATTACATCTAGACCAATTTCTCTTGATCTTACAGATATAGGTTTTATTGCTCTATTAGCTAATAATGCAGTAACAGCAGAATCTATTCCACCACTTAATCCAACAACAAATTTTTTGTATTTGCCTTTATCTGCTTCTTCTCTTAAAAAGTCTGTAATTTGATTTACTACTTCATTCATTTTTTACTCCCAAAATCTTTAGTCCATTTCATGTTTTTACTCCTTAATAGTAATTATATCTACATATTTATATGTTCTTTTAGAAAAAAGCCTTAAATTTTCGATATATTTATATATTTGTCTTAATATTTAAGATACATGAAGCTAGATGATAGAAATAGGAAGTTAATGAGTTTAATTCAGAATAATAGTAGAATGTCTCTTACTGAATTAGCTAAAAAATTAAGTTTATCAATAGATGCAACAAAAAAAAGGTTGGATTTCTTAGTTGAAAATCAATTTGTTTCTTTAAGAGCTTTAATAGAACCAAAAGCAATAGGTTATGATCTTATAGCAAATGTTCAAATAAAATTAAATAATATTTCTGAAGAAGAACATAAGAACATTATTAATTATTTGAAAGCACATAAAAATGTAATAGAATTAATTTCTATTTTAGGTGATTATGATTTAACTTGTGTTATAATTGCTAAAAATACTCAAGAACTAGAGATAATTTCTAGAGAAATAAGAAATAAGTTTAAGAATATAATTTCTGATTGGAGAAGTGTAATTAATTTAGAAATTCATAAGTTTGAAGAATATGATATTATGAGGTTGTAGAATTTTCATCTATTATGATTGAAAGCATTATAAATTCCTAATGAAAATAAAGTTTCTAATTCTACAAGTTTTTCTCTTTCTTTAAAAGTTAAAGTTTTTTTATTTTTCAATTCTGCTCTTGCTTCTTCATAACCTTCAAGAGTATCACGGCAAAATTCTTTTGGCACTCCAGGGTAACCATTCATTTCTAAATATCTTTTATCTAAAAATTTCATAGCAAATGCTAAAGCTCTTTCTTTGGATTCGGTTTCTAGCCTATACTTTGTTGTAGCATATGTTTTTCTTGTAAAATCATCTGAAACGCCTATAAAATGACAGAATTTAATAACAGTCATTGGATTTTCTAGATTTTTTAAATTAGAAACCCCTGATAACCTGTATAACATTGAGATTAAATCTCTATCACCTTCATGAAATAATGAAAAATAATAAGCAGCTTCAGCTAAAATATTTTCTTCTCCGCAGGCATTTATATGTGCTAACTGTGCAATTTCTCTAACAATTTCCTTTTGAGAATGAAATGCCATTTTTGTACGATCATCTAAACTTTCGTAAGCTACTGGAGAAGTTAATTTGCCTCTTCTTAAATAATAAGGATTGTCTGATCTTGTACTTGGTGGGATAGAATCAGAACCATTTAACCCCATATAAAGATAAAAAACTGAATCACTTTCTACAACTTTTATGAAATCTTCATTTATATAATCTTTAGCTTGTTCAGCTGCACTTCTTTCACTTACTTTAATAACTTCGGTAGGTCTTCCATAAACTTGGGCATTTTTATCATGAACTGCAATAAAATCAGAATAAACTTTTAGAGCTTCAGTAATTCTTCCTTGTTCTCTTAGTTGGTGAGCTATATCTAATTGTCTTGTGATTTCTCCTTTTTCTTTTGGAGGCTCTTTTTTTATATCATTACCTATTAACTTTCTAATTAATTTGCCTAGTTCCATATTCTATTAAAAAGTGAAAAACTTTTAAGGCTTGCTTCTCTAATGATTTCACGATTTCAAAAGAAATTCTTCAACTTGACAGAAAAGGAACTAATTTTGCTTTCAATTCTTTCTGTCTTCTTTTTAGTCTTTCAACATCTCTACCTTTATTTTCTAATAACTTTAGATCTCTTTCATGTACTGAAATTACTGATTTAACTCCTTCTATCATTTGAGTTCTTTTCTTTAAATCATTCTCTTTAGGTATTTTTTTAATAGTTTGTTCTAAGATATCAGATCTTCTTTCAATTACACCTTCTTTTTCCCAATCACTTAATTTAGACCCTCCTATAAAAGAAGATTTACTTTCTGGTTTTGGTTCTTTTGATACATCTTCTTCTCCCTCTTTAGAAGTCCCAGTAAAAATTCCTATTAACTTTTTTAACCATTTAAACATATTGATGTGCTTTATTCTTAGCTATAAAAACTTTTGGAAAAAACACCTATCGATACATTAATAAAATAATTAAATTCTAATAAACTATGGAAAAAAAGAGGGCAGTTGAAGCTATTCAGAAATACCATAAAGCTGCTAATTACATTTCTGCAATTCAAATTTATTTACAAGATAATTACTTATTAGAAAAACCATTAGATTTTAAAGATATTAAACCTAGATTACTTGGGCATTGGGGAACTTGTCCTGGAATTAATTTTGTTTATGCAAATTTAAATTATTTAATTAAGAAACATAATATAAATATGATGTTTGTTCTTGGTCCTGGTCATGGATTTCCTGCATTACAAGCAAATTTATTTATTGAAGGAACATTAAGTAAATTTTATCCTAAAGCAACTTTAAATGAAAAAGGTTTAAGTTATATTGCAAAAGAATTTAGCTGGCCTTATGGATTTCCCAGTCATAGTAATCCTGGAGCTCCTGGAGTTATTTTAGAAGGTGGAGAATTAGGTTATTCATTAAGTACTTCTTATGGTGCAATTTTAGATAATTCAGATTTAATTGTTGCTTGTTTAATTGGTGATGGAGAAGCTGAAACAGGAGCAACTGCTACAGCCTGGCACATTAACAAATTTATTGATCCTGCTATAAATGGAGCAGTTTTACCAATTTTACATTTAAACGGATATAAAATTTCTGGACCAACTATACTTGGTAGAATGAGTAATAAAGAATTGAAAGCTTTATTTTATGGTTATGGATATGAGCCAATAATTGTTGAAGGTTCAAATATTTATTCTAGAATGGTTGATGTTTTGGATTATTGTTATAGAAGAATTAAAAAAATACAAGAAAAAGCTAAAAATTCTAAATTAGTTTCTCCAAGATTTCCAATGATAATTTTAAGAACTGAAAAAGGTTGGACTGGAATTAAAGAATTAAATCATGAGAAAATAGAAGGTAATTGTTTAAGTCATCAAGTTGTTGCTAAAGAATGTAAAAATGATAGAGAACAATTAAAAGCAGTTGAGGAATGGTTAAGATCTTATAACTTTAATGAATTATTTAATGATAAAGGTTTTATTAATGAAATTAAAGAATTGATTCCAAAAATTCCAATGGGACAAAATAAACATGCATTTGGTGGAGAAGTTTTAGAAGATTTGAATTTACCAAAAATAACAGGCTTTGATGAAGATTCAAGTATTCCTGGAACTATTGGAAGTTCTAGTATGAGAAGAGCTGGTGCTTACTTAAATGAAATTTTTAAATCAAATAAAAATAATTTTAGATTATTTAGTCCAGATGAAACTTATTCAAATAAATTAGATGCTGTTTTTAATTCTACAACTAGGGCATTTGTTTGGCCAATTGAAAAATGGGATAAAGATATTTCTAGAAATGGAAGAGTAATTGAAATGTTAAGTGAACATACTTTACAGGGTTTAATGCAAGGTTATATTTTAACTGGAAGACATGCTATTTTTGCATCTTATGAAGCATTTATTGAAATTGTAAGCAGCATGGCTGATCAATATGAAAAATTTTTGAAAGTTTCTTTAGAATTTAAATGGAGAAAACCTATTTCTTCTTTTAATTATATATTAACATCTTCTGGATGGAGACAAGAACATAATGGTTTTTCACATCAGAATCCTAAATTTATTAGCGGCATGTTAGAGAAGTCTGGTTGTTTAGCAAGAGTTTATTTTCCTTGTGATGGTTCTAGTACTTTAGCTGTTTTAAAACATTGTTTAGATTCTAGAAATATGATTAATGTTATTGTTGCTGGAAAAACTTTAGAGCCAAGATGGTTAACTACTGAAATGGCTGAAAAAGAATTAGAAAATGGTTTAATGATTTGGGAATTTTGTAGTAATAAAAATCCAGATTTGGTTATTTGTGGTATTGGAGATTATTTAACAAAAGAATGCATGGCTTCAATTGAATTATTAAATACTTTTACTCCTGAAGTTAAAATAAGATTTGTTAATGTTATTGAGTTAACTGCTTTAGGTATTGGAAATTCTGAATGTAGAACTTCTTTTAATGATTTTGATAAATATTTTACTAAAGATAAACCTGTAATATTTAATTATCATGGTTATCCCAATGATCTTAAATCTTTATTAGCATATCAAGAAAATAATAAAAGATTTTTTGTTCATGGTTATACAGAAAATGGTTCAACTACAACTACTTTTGATATGCATGTTAGAAATAAAACAAGCAGATATCATCTTTGTTTAGAGACACTTAACTTAATGACTAAAAATAAAGTTATTAATAAAGATAAAGCTAAGAAATTAATTAAAATGTTTGAACAGAAATTAAAAGATCATTCTGATTATATTAAAAAATATGGAGAAGATCCTAAAGATATTGAATTATGGAAATGGAAAGGAAAAATTTAATTGTAAATATTGGAAGTACTTCTAAGAAGTATGCTTTGTATTTTGAGAAAGAACTAGTTAGATTTACTTTGAATAATGATTTAACTGGAAAATATAAAGTTAATGGTAATTGGTTTGAAATTAAGATAAAGTCTACTGATTATTTACATTCTGTAAATTTTATTATTGATTTTTTAATTAAAAATTATTTTATTACTACTAAAAATGAAATTTCTAAAATTGCAGTTAGAATTGTTTCACCTGGAGTTTATTTTCAAAAACATAGATTAATTGATTCAACTTTTATTTCAAAATTAAAAACATCTTTAGATATGGCTCCATTACATATTAAACCTGCTTTAGAAGAAATTAATATGTTGAAAAAAGAATTTCCTAAAATTAAGATGTATGGAATTTCAGATTCAGAATTTCATTCTTCTTTACCAGATGTTACCAAATACTATGGAATATCTAAAAAACATTCTGATAATTTACAAATTTATAGATATGGATATCATGGAATTTCAATTAGATCTGTTTTAAGAATTGTTAATGAAAAATTAGGTAAAGTTCCTGAAAGAATAATTGTTTGTCATTTAGGTGGCGGTTGTAGTATTACTGCAATTAAAAACTCTAAAAGTTTAGATACTTCCATGGGATTTACTCCTTTAGATGGAATGATAATGAGTACAAGATCTGGAATTTTAGATCCTTCTGTTGTTAATTATTTAAGCAAAACTTTAAAGTTAAATTCAGATAAAATTGAAGAAATGTTAAACAATCAATCTGGCTTACTTGGAATTTCTGGAAGTGAATCTAGTGTTAAAGAATTATTGAAAAAATCTAATGAAAATTCTAAATTAGCTATTGATAAATTTGTTTATGATATTGTTAAATTTGTTAGTTCTTATTATTCTATTCTTAATGGATTAGATTTAATTGTTTTTACTGGTGCAATTGGTGCTGAATCTGTTAAAATAAGAAAAGTTGTTTGTGATTCTTTAAATTGTTTAGGAATTTTTATTGATGATGAGAAAAATTTAGATAATAATAATTTTCTTCAAGATAAGAAATCTAGAGTTAAAATACTTGCTTTAGAAACAGATGAAATTTCAGAAATGAATTTAATATTGAAAGAATTTTAATCATCATTCTTTGTTAATATATTGTAAATTCCACCCAATAATCCTGCATAAATTAAAGCCATACCACCATTATAAAATAAATCTGCTGGTCTTCTTGAATTTTTTTCTACACAAGCAGTTGGTGTAAGATCTCTTATTCTATATGCTTCTGGACTAACTGCAGCTAAAGCAGCTCCTACTAATAATGATCCGCCACATAATGCTAATTTTTGTGTTAATGACATTTCATTTACCTTAAAACCTTTGGATTATATTGAGATGTTTCTGGCATATTACATTGAAGAGCTATACTTGTTGCTAAATCCATGTAAAAGTTATAGCCATTACTTCCAAACTTATAGCTTCCTGCAATATCACTGAAACCAGCTTGTAATTCAATTAAAGGTACTTCTTTCCCAATATATCTGCTTGTTTTTTGATCTATATAATCCTTAAATTCCTTTTTAAGTCTTCTAACTTCTTTTGGAGATAAATCAACAGTTGGAACTAAACTATCTAAAGTTCTACTAATTATACTAAAAGCAGACTTAGGTAATTTTCTTTCAATATTCTTTATTGCCATGAAATTTTGTACTTAGAAACTTTATAAACCTTTCGATTATTTACTACTTACTAGTAACTGTTTAATTAAGATTTATAATCTGTGAATTTTTGAGCTAGGACGTCTAATTCTCGCTTTAATAGGCATCTGGTAAAAATGCTAAATAGAGATTCGTAAAAAGTTAGAATTATTCATTTTTCCAATAGATATTTTTATTCCCATATTTTCCATATCTTTGAATAATCTTTTCTCATCAACAATCTGCCCCATCATTCCTAAGCCAATTGGTAGTTTATTCTTTAAATATTGTTTTAAACATGCAACGATGGGTGCTGCAGTAAAAAGATAACCATCTTCATGTTCCAAGATTAATTTTAAATTTAAAGGTTTATTTTTTTCCTTTCCTTGAGCTTTTAATACCATTACAACCCCTTTTTCTTTAGATACTAATTTATTTACTCCAAAATAAATTAATTTTTGGAATAATTTTGTTCCTGAGTTTTTCTTTATTTTATGTGAGATAAAAATTAACGGGAATATAATTTTGTCAACAATAAAATTAAATCCTGCAGCATAAACACCTGCTTCTTTTAATCCATAGATTGATGGTAATTTTATCATTTCTTCCATTTTTAATGGATAACATTGACGTTTACCAAATCTAGAGCCAAAATCTATTGTTACAATATCTTTAAAATTTGCTTTTCTCCATTTACCTTCTTTACAAACAATAGCATCAAAATCTCTTGCAGCATTGATAAGATCTATTGTAGATTCTGGTTTTTCAAACTTAGCATTCATTGCCATCCCAATTATTGCTTTGTCATAATTATCAAAATATTTGGCAGCAAATCTTACTAATACTGCAGGTAAACCTGGATGGAAACCAGCTTGAGTAATAAATGTTCTTTTTTTCTTTTTTATTTCATTTTCAATTTGCTTTAATTTTTCAACTGTAGATTGCTCAAATAAAACATCTAAGTAATCAATGTTAAGCTTTAATGCAGTTTTTGCAACATTTAAGACATCTTGAGGAGATGTAGTAACAAATAAAACTAGATCTATTTTTCTAAATGAGTTTTCTAAACTAGTTATGTTTGATGTGTCTGCATAAACTGATCTTACTCTGCCTTTGAATTCTAAATTTAATTTATCAGAAATAGATTTAGCTTTTGATTCATTTCTGCCAGCAATAACAATATTGACAGTAGTTTCTTTTAAAAGAAGATGTGCAAGAGACCTGCCAGTACCGCCATATCCTCCTAAAATTAATATAGTCTTATTCTTCATAATATCTTATCTTAATTTCATTGTATTTAAAACTTAGTTTTATTTGAACTGTAAAGTAAATTGTGAAAAATAAAATTGTGTGAACATATATTTTTATTTATTATTCAATTTTTTTACAATAATTAGAGAAATTATTCCAGTCAAAGCTAATTGAATCAAAGGACTTATTCCGATTCCAAAAAAAGTTGGCATCATTATAGTATATTTCCATCTTCCCAAGTTTAAATTTATTATTTCTATAAAAGCTGCGATAATAAGGCCTAAAAAAGCAACTAATAAATAATCAAACTTACTTGGATTTTTTATCCATTTATAATTCTTGTTTTTTAGTGAGACAATTGCAAAAATCCCTAGGATAATAAACATATCAGTAAAAGAAGCAATAATTAAATGAGGGTATTTTGGAATTAAATGGATAAATATGAGAGCTTCTTCTGCTAGAAATTTTAATATTACTGAATTAAAACAATTAATGAAAAAATTACACAATAATAAAATGAAAGGTTATTTAACATTAAATACTGTTATTTATGATCATGAATTAGAAAGAGTAAAAAGAATTTTAGATGAAGCTAAAGAAGCTAAAGTTGATGCTGTGATTGCTGCTGATATGGCAATAATACAGTTATGTAATGAAAAATCTATGGAAGTACATATAAGTACACAGTTATCTGTTGCAAATTATGAAGCTGTTAAATTATTTTCTAAATTTTCTCCAAGAATAGTTTTAGCAAGAGAATGTACTTTAGACCAAATTAAAAATATAAAAAATAATATTAAAAAAAATAAATTAAATTTTAATGATCAAGAAATTGAATTAGAAACTTTTATTCATGGTTCTTTATGTGTTGCTTACTCTGGAAGATGTTTTATGAGTCAGCACCATAATAGACTTAGTGCTAACAGAGGGCAATGCTTACAAGAATGTAGGAGACAATATAGAATAATAGATCTAGAAGATTCCAGAAGAGAATTTGTTTTAGATGGAAATTATATGATGTCTCCTAAGGATTTATGTGCATTACCTATTTTAGATAAATTGATTGATGCTGGAATAGATGTGTTTAAAATTGAAGGAAGAGCTAAAGGACCAGAATATGTATATACTGTTACTAAAGTTTATAGGGAAGCTATTGAATTAATTAAAAAAAATCAATTTGATGAAAAAACAAAATTAAAACTAATTGATAAATTAGATAAAGTATTTAATAGAGGATTTACTGATAATTTTTATTTAGGAACTCCCACTAATGATTCTTGGACTAAATTTTATGGTTCTGTTGCTACAGAGAAAAAAGTTAAATTGGGAAATGTAACTAATTACTATGTTAAAAATAAAGTTGTTTCTATTTTAATTGAACAAAATGAATTAAAAGAAGGTGATGAAATTTGTTTTATTGGACCTACTACAGGTTACTATAAAACAAGAGTTGATAGACTAAAAGTTAATGATAATTTTGTTTCTATTGCTAAAATTGGAGAAGAAGTTTCTTTTAAAGTTCAAGATAGGATTAGAAAATCTGATGTTGTTTATTTAATTCAAAAACGAGATGTGAATAAAGAAGAGGAGAAATTAAATCTAAGAATGCATAAAATAGGATTTCACAAACCATTTAAACAAACAAAAGAAACTGTTTAATCTGATTTAAAGTCTCTTATTTTTTAATAAAACTTTTTCAAATCATCTGGATTACTTGTGAAAGAAATATTAATTTATAATAATTCCAACAGGGCAGTGATCTGAACCTAGAATATCTGGCAGAATAAAGGCATCTTTGACCTTAGACTTAAAAGAATTTGAGACTAAAAAATAGTCAATTCTCCAACCAATATTTCTAGCTCTTAGATTGTTCCAAAAACCCCAATAAGTGTAATTGTTCGGTTCTTTATTGAATTCTCTAAATGTATCTATAAAACCTGAATTTAGTAATTCATTAAAACCATCAATTTCTACTTGAGTGTAACCTGCTGTTTTATTGTAGTTACTTTTTGGATTTGCTAAATCAATTGGTTTGTGAGCCACATTTAAATCTCCACAAACAATTACTGGTTTTTTCTTTTCTAATTCTTTTAAATATTTTAAGAACTGTTTATCCCAATCTTTTCTAAACTGCAATCTTATTAACCCCCTTTGTGAATTTGGTTTGTAGACATTAACCAAATAATAATCTTTAAATTCTAAAGTTGTAATTCTTCCTTCTTTTTTTCCAAATTTTTCTTCTTCATATTCTACAGATAAAGGTTTAATTTTTGAAAATGTTGCAGTTCCTGAATAACCTGCTTTTACTCCTGAATTCCAATAATGAAATTCGTAATCTTCCAGCATTTTATCTACTTGCGTAGAATTTGCTTTTGTTTCCTGTAGACATATAATATCTGGAGATTGTTTTTTTATAAAATCTAAGAATCCATTTTTTATACATGCTCTTATTCCATTAACATTCCAAGAAACTATTTTCATAATATTATTTAGAATTTAATTATATTTAAAATTATTCTCTTCTCACTAATCTTTCATATGTTTCTATTGAATCTATATATTCTGGAATTCTAATTTTTGTTTTTGAAGAATACATTTCTTTCATCTCTCTAAAAGCAACATTATCTGGATCTATAACTATTGCTCTATCTAAATAGTCTAAAGCTGTAAGACGATCTAAAGGTTTAACTCTATCTTGAGATAAAATATGTTGAGCATAAGCAAAGTATAAATATTGCTCTGGTAGGTTTAATTTTAATGCACCATCAAGTCTTCTTTTAGCAATTTTTGGTCTTCCTGTTAAGTATAATATTGCTGCCGCTTTTCCATAAGCTTCTGCTTGAACTTGAATTTTAATTAATTCTATTTGAGATGGATCTTCAAGAGCTTTAATTCTTGATCTGGAGATTATATTGGTGTATAAATCAATTACTGGTTTTGCTGAAAAACATTCTTGACTTAAAAATGCTAAACCTTTTGGTCCTGTTTTTTCTAATCTTTCAGCTAAATCTGTAGAATATATTTCTGTTGGATAATCCCAGTCAGATGGATTTGCTTCTAATAATTTTTCTATTATTTTTTCTGCACCACTATAACCATGAGTTTCAAGATATTCATTAGTTGTGAACCTTTGAAGTCTTGTTCTAGCCTCTCTTTCAGTAATAGTCATATCACCTAATTTAAACCCATATTCTATGGTACCGGAAGCTCCTAATTCTTCTTCTATTTCTTCAACATAAGTTTGGGATTTTTTACCTATTTCTACAGCTATTTCTAGAAATTTTATTAGGTCCTTTCTTTTTATTGAAAAATAACCATTTATTTTAGCTTCTAAAGCTCCAATAATACTTGGAGCAATAGTTCTAACTTGTTCTATTCTAGGACCTTTAAATATTACAACTTCTGTCTCAGACATAAGAAGTTTGTCTTGAAAAAAGATTTATAAGCCTTTTTATTACTTATTTGTTCTGTAAATTAAATTTCTGCAGAATTTAGAACAAGTATCTTTCCATTCTTCATTGCAATCCTCACACATTATAAAGAATTTATTACATTTGACATTTTGACAATTAATATAATTTCCTGAAGGTTTATGACATTTTTCACATAAAGCAATTTCTTTAGTATTTTCTCCAGTTTCTATAGATATTCTATCATCAAACATAAAACATCTTCCTTCAAAATTAGAATCTGGAAATTCATTAATATAACTTATAATTCCACCTTGTAATTGATTTACATCTTGGAAACCATTTTTAATTAGTAAAGCTGAAGCTTTTTCACATCTAATTCCTGCTGTACAATACATTACTATTTTTTTATTTTTATATTTTTCTAGATTTTTTATTACTTTTGGAAAATCTCTGAAATATCTAATATCTGGTGTTATTGCATTTTTGAATTTACCAATTTTAGATTCATAATTATTTCTTGCATCTAGAATTACGAAATCTTCTTTTTTATCATACAATTCATTTATTTGTTTTGGTGTTAAATGTTTTCCTACTTTTTCAACTTGAATATTAAACTTGGAAGTTACTATTTCATTTCTTAATCTTACTAAAGTTTTTTTATAAGGATGATTATTTGCTATTGTTATTCTAAAACTTAAATCGCTAAACTCTTTAATTGATTTTATTTTATTTTCAAAATCTTTTACTTGTTTTTTTGTTCCTGAAATTGTTCCATTAATACCCTCTTTTGCAATTAAAACTTTACCTTTAATTTCATTTTCTTTACAGAAATTTAATAAATCTATTTGAATAAAATCCGGATTATCTAATTGAATATACTTGTAAAAACTGTAAGTTATTATTTGTTCCATACTATTTAGAATTAACCTATATTTTTTAAATTTTACTATTAGAAGGTCATTGCTTTTCTTTGTTCTATTACGTCTTCTGTATAGCTTAAATCATCTTTAAGACTTTCTTGTGTTTCTTCAAAATAAAGCTTATCTTGATATAGTTTATTTAATTCTGTTTTTAATATTTCTTCTGGATCTCCTTCATATTCTATTTCATCTATTAATGAATTTATTATTTTTAATCCTTCTTCAATAGCTTCTAAACCTGTAATTAAATCATGTTTTGCTTTTTCTAAAAATTCTATAAACAGATCATTTGCATAGGCCAGATAAGATTGTTCTTCATATGGATCACTTTCATTCCAAGCACCATTTATTACTTTCGTTACAAAATAATTATAATTTGTTTCTGGAAATTCTTTTTTCATTTGATAAATATAAATATATTCTTCTTCATCACTTAATAAAAGGCCATTTCCTAATTTTATCCAAATTTTTAATTGTTCTTCATTAAATTTAGATATTATATCAAAATCTAAAATAAACTCTCTTATCTTAGGCCTAATAGTTGTACGTTGATTAATACTTTCTGAGATTGATTTTTTTCCTTTTTCGCTTTTATTAAAAAGTTTAAATAAATCATTAACTTCTTCTCTTAATTTGTTTAATCTTGTTCTTTTTTGTGCTAATTTTTCTATTTCACTTAAAGCTTGTGCCCAGGTTGAATTTCTTGTAATTTCTTTAGTTTTTGTAGAAGTTTGAACAATTTCTGTTTTTAATTTTTGAATATTTTTATCTAGTAATTTTTCTTCTTTGTTTATTAAGGATAAAGCTGCAATCCCTAAAGCAGCTAATATTGCAGTAATAGAAGCACCTCTAATCACTTTTTTAGCCATAATATTGTTTATTAATAATCTTTATTAAATCTTACTAATAACTTATTTTATGGAATTAAAAGAATTAGAGCTAATTAAACATGAAATGAATGTTTCTAAAGAATCTATTGAATATATAAAAGAAGTTATTAAGAAAAACAAAATTAAGAAAGTTTTAGAAATTGGTTGTTTTAATGGATATTCTGCTTTAAATTTTGCAAGTGTAGCTAGAGAAGTTAAAACTATTGAAATTGATAAAAGAGTTATTGAAATTGCTAAGAAAAACTTTAAATTTTACAAATTTAATAATATTGAAATATTAGAGGATGATGCTAAAGAAATTTTAAGTAATTTAAATGAAAAATTTGATTTGATATTTATTGATGCTATGAAAAAAGAGTATAAAGATTATTTGGTTTTAAGTTTAAAATTAATTAATAAAAAGGGATTTATTTTTGCAGATAATACTATTTCACATAAAGAACATATGAAAGACTTTTTTGATTATTTAGAAAAATCTAAATTAAAATGGAAAGAAACTAATTTAGGAAAAGGTTTAGTTGAAATTAAAATTTAATTTAGTTTTTCTGACGTTTTTCTATCTATTTTTGTTCCTATAAGAATAGCTAATTTAGATAAACCTTGAATTCCATCTTTATATATTTCAGCATAGAAAATTTGACCACCTATTGGGCCCAATAAACCATATTCTTTTTTTGTATGAATTCTTCCTTCCATTTTTCTATCTTTATCTAAAATATTAATTGAAATTTCATTTTTTCTATACAAATCTTCTGCTAAATGACTTAAATAATCACGATCTTCAATAGACAAACGAGTATCTGTTTTAAAGAAAAATCCCCCACAACTTGTTATTGCTTCTAATCCCATAATTATGTTTTATCAGAAAATTTTAAAAACCTAACTAATCTATAAATACACTCCAGCCTTTAACTTTTTTCCATAATTGTTTAATCTTATGGGGATCTGAATGACAATAATGGCATTTTTCTGGTTTTTCTTCTGATTCACTTATATTATTACAAACACTACATTTCCAACGTTCCATTTTTATTTTAATTTCTTAACTATCTCTTTAATGTCTAAGAATTCCTCTTTTCCAGAATTCATATCTTTTAATTTGAATTTTTTCTTTTTTATTTCATCTTCACCTACAAAAATAACATAAGGTATTTTTAGTGTATTTGCATAATCTAAGTTTTTAGAAATGCTCTTTTCTGATAAATCTATTTCAGCAGGTATTTTATTATTTCTTATTTCTTGTACTAATTTTAATGATTCTTTTATTGTTTGTATAGATATTACATAAACTTTTGAAGGTGTTTGTTTTGTAATTTTATTTCTTTCTTTTACTGTTTCTATAATTGGAACAAGTCCGAAAGATATTCCAACAGCTGGTATTTTTCTATTTTCTCCAATAAATTTTCCTATAATTTCATCATATCTTCCTCCACCTGCTAAAGAAGATTTTATGCTTCCTTCTTTTAGAAATGCTTCGAATACTGTTCCAGTATAATAAGCTAATCCCCTAGCTAAACACACATCAAATGAAGCAGTTTTTATTCCCATGTTTTCTAAATTTGAAAATAATTCTTCAAGCTCTTTAATGCCTTCTAAACCTTCTTTATCTGTAATTTTATTTTTTAATTCTTTTAAATTAATTTCTGGTTTTATTAAATCAAATATTTTTTCTATTGCTTTTTTAGAATAACCTTTTTCTAGTAATTCTTTAGAAACTCCTTCTTCACCAATTTTATCCATTTTATCTATAGAGATTATTGCATTTTCTTTTTCCTTAATTTGTGATTGTTCTAATATACCATTTAACAGTTTTCTGTTGTTTACTTTAATAGTAATATCAAATTCAAGCTCTTTAAATACAGCATCGACCATTGCTAAAATTTCAGCATCAGCTAACATTGAAGAAGAACCAACAGTATCTATATCCATCTGCCAAAATTCTCTCGCTCTGCCTAATTTTATTGGGCCATCTCTAAATACTGGTCCTACTTCATATCTTTTAAATGGTAATTTAATATTTGGATTTATAGCCACATATCTTGCTAAAGGAACAGTAAGATCGAATCTCAATCCAAGATCTCTCTCTCCTTGATCTTTTAATTTAAATACTTCTTTAAGAGCATCTGAAGATTCTCCTGCTGCAAACTTTGCTGCTAGAGTTTCATATCTCTCTAATATTGAAGTTTCTAATGGAAGAAAACCATATAATTCGAATATTTTTCTAATTTTATCTATTACTTCATTCTTAATTATTTTTTCAGATGGTGGTGTATCTTTAACACCTTTTGCTTGTTCTAATTTTGTTGCCATTTTTTGATTTTAATGGAGAGGCTATCGGGAAATTTGAGATATCTCACGAATGAGATTTCTTTTCGAACCCGAGTCGGAGGATTTCTGTAGAATTTTCCACAGTCCTCAATCCTAGCCACTAGACGATAGCCTCCATATATCTATTTATAATTTCATAATTATTTAAAAGTCTTTTGACTAGAATAAAGTTGAAATTTAATGTTAAAATTTTAGTGTTTAAACTAGATAAAGAAGTACTTTCAATGTTGATGAATTAAACCACTTGCCATTTTTGTGACAATATTAGTTAACTGCATTTGTTTATATATTTTTTGATTATCTAAAATTTATGCCTAGAATAGCAACACAAGGATTAGAGAAAAATTTGGGAGTAGAAGTTCGTTGGGGTAATAATCTTGGTAAGCTTATTAAAGATAATAAAGGTTATTATTTGACAGAAACCCAATGGAATTTTAGAGGAGACACTGAAGGAAGAGCCTCAGTAAATCTTGCTGCTATTTCTGAAAGAATTTATCTTCAAAGTGGAGATGTTATAACTAAGATTGAAAGATATGACGTTAATAAACCTAGCAAATTTAGAGTTATGAATTATACAGTAGATTTGGGTGATATAATAAATAAATAATTTAGAAGGGCTTCTTTTCTTTTAACTGGCTGCTAAAGCTGGATGCTACAACAGGTCTTCCAAATAAAGTGTATTTTGCTTTAGCTGGAGGTAACATCATTTTACCCATTACATTTATTTTACCTTCTAATCTGTAAGAAACAACTATTTCTTGTCCATGTCTAATAGAAGGAATTTCCCATATCATTACTGTACCATTTGGTGATGCACTTACATGTGAAGGTCTTAAATTACCATGTTGTGTAGGAGCTTTAATTTCAGCTGGTACTTTATCCATTAATTTAGCATTATGAACAGTCATACCGCCTCTGTTTCTTACACTTAAAATAACTTTCATTACTTTTACACTACCTGTTTCTGTACTCATTGAAATTACTCTTTTTGAAACAACTAATGCATTTTTTTGTCTAAAGTAAATTAAACCAAGTACACCAAATACTAAGATAAATAAAATTGCTGTTGGTATTCTATAATTAATTGAATATGCAACACTTGTTGTTGTTCCAGGAGCTACTGTTTCTTCCCATTGAACAATATTTTTTCCATTTACTTTTTCACTTCTTGTAGGCAATGGATCAAAAGATGAGAATTTGTATGAAAACCATCCAAACTTTCTTGTTACTGTTTGAGTTGTTGGAGTATTACCATCATTTTTTAATGATACTTTTTCTCCGCCAATTAAGAATTTAGTATTGGGAGTTATTATTTCTTTTAGATCTTCATATTCTTGTATTGAATAAGAAACTCTTGAATCTAAGATATTACGATCATTCATGTTTACCATAACATTTGCATCGTAATCTCCTCTTACAGTTTCAGGTTTTAAATCAACAGGAAGATCTAATATTAGAGATTCTGCTGAACCTAAATTTAATGTTCTTGTAAATTGGAAATGTTTACTTGCTAATTCTAAATTTAAATCATTTAATGGTATTCTATATTTGTTTGTAATTTTTAATCTTAAAATTGCACCTTTTCTAGGATCTATTTTTGCTCCAGATTCGAATTCAGCTTTTAATAAATCATTATAATCAGCAACTGTTGCTATAAGTGTTTTTTCTAATGTTGTTAATTTTGTTATTACTAGAACTTTGATACCATATCTTCCTGGATTTATTCTTTCTTCTGATAAAGGATCAAATGTAACTGTGAAGTCTTTAGTTTCACCTGAATCAACCCTAACATTGGTAATTGTTTCTTTTAATATCCAATTTAAATCTGGAGATCTTATTGAAACATCTAATTGTGATCTTTCATTATTATTTACTTGAATTTTATAACTTACTGGTTGTCCTGGTAAAGCTTGATCTTGAATTTGTGTATAAGTTACTTCTACTGCATTTACTACAGCTAAAGATAATAAAAATACTAATAAGAATAGCAACACCCTTTTCATAAGGTAAAAATACACGAAACAACTATATAAATATTTCTAAAAAATTTTAAATTAGTATATCAGAAAATTTTATAATTCTGTTAATTTAGGTTATTAAAAGTGAGAAAATTATTAATAGCTGGAATAGATCCTGGAACTGTAGCTGCTTTTGCAGTAATCGATACTAATTCTAACTTAATTCATGTTTATTCTAAAAGAGAAATGGATCATAATTTATTAACTAAAGAAATTTCTAAACATGGAAATGTTTTTTTGATTGGATGTGATGTGAGTAAATGCCCAGAAACTGTAACTAGAGTTGCTAGTAGTTTGGGTGCTGATGTTGTTAATCCAGATCATGACTTAAGAAATATTGAAAAGATTAAAATTGTTGATAAATTTCTTAAAACTAAGAAAGATTTTATTAAAATTAAAAATAAGCATGAAAGAGATGCTTTGGCTGCTGCACTTTATGGCTTAAAAAGAGTTAATACTTTAATTAAGAAAATTAATGATCATTTAGAAAAAGAAGATAAATTATATTTATTTGAGGAAGTTAAAGAGAAAGTTCTTGTGGATAAAATACCAATTACTAAGGTTTTAGATGGTTTTAGGTAGCTTTTTAAGATTTTCCTTTTTAAGGTTAATATGGTCGGAGACATTCAAGATAAATTGAAATCCTTAAGTGGAAAATGTATAGTAGTAAAATATAAAATAGATGTAATTAGAACCAGACATAACATTAAAACTAATGGTAATAGAAATCAGTTTGATGATATAGTTAATAATAGATATGGTTCTTCTAAAGCATTATTAGAAGTTCTTGGTGGGTTACCTGAAAATATAGAGGGAGATGATCTAGAAATTATACAAAGTGGATTTGATGTTACGAATACTTATTTGGGTCTAATAGACCAATATGCTCCTTTTAGAGAAGTTGAAACCGGTCCTAATCTTCAAGCATATTTTCCTGGTTTAAGAGGTCCAGGTGCAGAAGGAGTTAAAAAATATGTATATGATTCTAAAGATAAGCTTGAAGAAATAGCAAAGGTTTTAGGTGAGCATTTCCCAGGAAATGGAGAATAATGGCAGCAACTAAAAGGAATTTTATAATTTATGGAAGTGGATTAGCTTTATTTTTAGGTACAGAAGATGCTGAAGCTAAGAAAACTAAATTCAAACCTAAAGAAGTATTAGGTAGAGTTAGAGCTAAGGCAATAGAAAGAGCTCAACGTATTTATAAAATAAATTCTTTAAATTGTAGAGATGATTCTGTTTCTGAATATAGATTTTGGGATCCAAAAGTTAGTTCATATGATGGAATAGTTATTCATGCTGGAGAAACATTTACTGGTTTTGAAATGCCTAATCCGGAAAATGGCATAACTTCTTATTTTTATGATCTTAACAATAATGGTAGATTTGATTTTTTAGCTGATGTTAGTGGAAGATTAAATGATGGAGATAGAATACGCATCCAAGGTAGTGCAATTTGTCCTTCACCTGATTTACTTGAAGCTAGACTTTCTGCTGTTCAAAATTTTAAGAGAGTTGGATCAAACAGTCCTATAAATACTATGGGTGTTTTTGTAGTTGATTATAGTAGAAATGAAATGACTAATTATAATTTTGCAAGTGGAAAACATGCAACTCATAGCATTAATGGTGAATCTAAAAAAATCTTTGGGACTTTGAAATCAAGATATAATGAAATGCTTAATAAAATTGATCAACATTTAAGATAAAATTTTACTTATGTGTCCTCTTTTTTCTATTTTTATTATATTATCTGCAAAAGATTCAATTTTTGATTCATGACTTACAATTATTATTTGTTTCATATTTAGTTGTTCTGAAACAGGTCTTAGTCTATCTATTTGATCTGAAGAAAATCCATCTGTTGGTTCATCTAGTATAATTAAATCTTTTGTGTTTATGTAAGACATTAAAGTATTTATTACTTGATTTAATGCTAATCTATAAGCTAAAGCACATGCTGTTTTTTCTCCACCTGAAAGATTTTCATATTCAATATCATGACCATTTTGTTCAATTAACGGAGTAAATTCTTCATCTAATCTTACTTTAATTAATTCCGTGTTTATTAGCATTGCAAACCAATTTTGGAATAATATATTAAAATCGCTATGTAATTTTAGCATTACTTTCTTTTCTATAGAATCAATCATATTTATGAAAAATTCTTCTAACCAATTTTGTAAGTTCGAATAATATTCTAATTTATTTTTTGATTCCTGCTTTTTAATTATTTCTAATTTTAAGTTATTTATTTCTATATTAAAATTTTCTATTTCCTTATTAATAACTGCTAAGTTTAATTCATTTTTCTTTTGAATTTGTAAATTTATTTCTAAATCTTGTTTTATTATTTTATAATCACTTTCTATTAATTCTGAAGTTTTTAATTCATCTTCTAGATTTGATTTTTTATTTAGTATTTCATTTATTATATTTTCAGATTGTAATAGTTCTAGTTTAATATTTTTTAATCTTTCTTCCTTTTGTTTTAAATCTTCTACTCTTATCTTATTAATTGATTGTTCTTTTTCTTGTAATCTTAAGTTTTGTATAATTATTTTTAGATTATTTATTTTTAGTGATAATTCTTTTTCTAAATTCAATAGATTATTAATATTTTCTTGTAATGACTTAATATTTTCTTCTTCTTTAGATATTATATTGTGTTTATGATCTTGAGAAACATTTTGCTGACATGTTGGGCAAAAATCTATTTTATTTACTTTAGATTTCAAATCTTCACTATATTGCTTTTTAGTACTTAAATTTATTTTTAAGTTTAAATTTTCTCTTATGTCTTTTTCTAATACTTCTAGATCTTTTTCATTTTTTTCTATTGTTTCTTTAAAATTTGTTTCTTGTATTAAAATTGTTTTTGATTGTGCTTCTAGAATTTGTTTTTCTAGTAAATTAATATCATTATTTAGTCTTAATTTGAATTCTTGTTTTGATATTAAATTATTTTTTAATACTTCTAGATCTTTTTTTAAATTATTTAATTTTTCAACTTCTTTTTCAGATTTTATAATTTGTTCTTTATTTTCTGTTATCTTTTTATTTATTGCTTCTAAAGAATTTTTATTTGAATCTAAAATTATTGTTTTTCCTTTTATTTGGTTTTCTACTTGTTTTTGTTTGTTTATTTTTTCTTCTAAATCTGAACTTAATATTTGACTTTCTTTTTTCTTTTGTTTTACTTCTGTTATTAATATTTTTGAGTTATCTTTAATTCTTTTATATTTATCTATATTGAAAACTTTTCTTAATGTTTCTAGTCTATCTTCTTTACTTCCTAATAAAATTAATTTCATTTCTTCTTGCGGTGTATAAACAGTATATCTGTATATTAAGGATTTTTTTGTAAGCGATTCTGCTGGATAATTTAATAGTTCTATTATTTTTTGTTTAAGTTCGTTTGGAGTAAATTCTTGGGTAAAGTCATTTATTGTTAAGTAACCAGAATTTTGTACTATTCCAAGATTTGTTTTTTTTAATGTTCTTTTAATATGAATTTCTTTATTATTGATATTGAAATTTAAATTTACATAACCTTCATCTGCTCCATTTCTTAACAATGAAGATCCAGATAATTCTCCTCTTCTAATTCCAAATAAAGCAAAGTCTATAGCTAATAATATTGTAGATTTACCACAACCAATATCTCCAGATAATAATGTAATTCCTTCTGGAAATTTTATTTCTTCATCTATGTAACTTCTTATATTTTTTAATATTAGCTTTTTTATTAACATTTTATAGTTCTATTAAATTTTTCAATTCTTTTATAATTCTAATTTCAAAATCTGATATTTTTTCACCTTCAAATTTTTCTTTATCTAATGATTTCATAATTTCATTCATCTTTTCTTCATTAAAAATAGAATTTTTTGAATATTCTTTCATTAGGGAGTTTTCAATGTCATCTATATTTCTTATATCTATTGATAGCTCTTCGAATTCTTTTGTTTTTAGTTTAGAAGTATTTTTTACAAAGTAATAAGCATCTTTGTATCTTTCTAATATATTTTTAAAATTTATATCTGAGATTTTTCCAGATTTTAAACATCCTTCTATTCTTAAAGTTATTAATTTGTTTTCATGATTATTTATTGTTTTGTAAACTTCTTGTTCTATTTCTTGCGGAGTTTTATTTTCTGCATTTATAAAATAAGAAATTGTATCTATTATTTTTAATGGAATGTGGTTAGCTTTTACTTCATTACTTGCTTCTACAATAAAAAAACCACCATGTTTTAATTTCTCTAATTCTTGAAAGTTATTCGGAAATATTGGTCCTGGATATGAAATTATTCCATAGTTTTCATGCTTTTTAGAATAAATGAAATGCGGATGACCTCCTGCATAATAATTAAACCCCTTTGGTAAAATTGATAATGATTTAGTTTCTATTTTTTCAAATTCATCTGGCTTTAATTCAGTAAGCAAGGTATGGAATAAAAATATTTTAAATCCTTTTTCATCTTCTAGATGTTGTTTTTCTAGTTTTTCATAATCTTGAGTTTCTAAACCTCCTTTTTTTCCATACATTCCTGTTAATTTAATTCCTGTTCTATCTTCAGTAAATATTAATTTATTATCATTAAATTTCATTACGTTTGTTATTAAACCTGAATTTTCTAGAACATCCAGCATTGTTTTTCCAGAAGTTGAGAAATCATGAGAACCTGGAATTACATAAACTGGAATATCATATTCTTTTAATCTATGTAAAATAGAAGCTGTAACTTTAAGCATGTCAACTGATGGCATTGCAGTATCAAATAAATCACCTGCAATTATTATAAAAGCAACATGTTCTTGAATACAGGTTTCAATTGCTTTTTCAAAACTTTTTAGATTTAAATCTCTTAAAGTATCTTCTCTCCAGGCACCAATATGGCAGTCACTAAGATGGGCAAATTTCATGTTTTTAGAAATTTTTAGAATCCTTTTATAGATAGTTGTGATTTAATTGCTATTTTTTAACGAAAATTAAAATATATTTTATTCAATGGAAATTATTAAATATGGCTTTTTATATCTTAATTGCATGAATAAGGTTTTTCTTTATAGAAATCAAAAAGATAAAGATCGTCCTTCTTATAGTGTTCTTTCAAGTGAAGCTAAGGGTGAACCTGGTAGAAAGTTTGGAAGAGGTTTAAGAGATGCTCGTCTAGAAGATGCAGTATTACGTTCAAAAGTATATGCACATGATATTGTTGATGGGGTTTTCCCTATATGTGCTAAAGATATCTATGCAGAAGATGCAAGTTTTGGGGTTTTAGGTATAGCAAGTTCACAATTAGAAGTTCAAGCTAAACTTTTAGAATGTGCAAGAAATTATGCAGAAGATGTCCGAAGAAGAATTTCTGAAAATACCAAACAGCCATATGAGTTAGTAGATCTTACTGAGCAAGATCAGCAAGAATAATAAATTAAACTTTTTTTAAACTACTGTTGTAAATAGCCGCCTTTTTGCAATTTCCATAATCTTTGGTAAAGGCCTGTTTGTTTTACAAGATTTTTATGAGTATCTACTTGAACAATTTTTCCACCACTTAATACAACAATCATATCTGCTTTCATAATTGTAGAAAGTCTATGAGCTATTATTATTGAAGTTCTTCCTTCCATTAGTTTTTCAAGATCTCTTTGTATTTCATGTTCTGTTTCTGAATCTAGAGATGAAGTTGCTTCATCTAAAACTAGAACTTTTTTATCTGCTAAAATTGCTCTTGCTATTGAAACTCTTTGTTTTTCTCCGCCTGATAGTTTAATACCTCTTTCACCAACAATAGTATTTTCTTTATTTGGGAAATTTTTTATTACTTTGTCTAATTGTGCAAATTTCATAGCCTGGAATACTTCATCTCTTGTTGCATTTGGTCTAGAGAATGCAATATTGTTATAGATTGTATCATCAAATAAAATAGCTTCTTGCGGTACAATACTTAATTCAGACCTTACGCTTTCTTGTTTAAAGTTTTTAATATTATTTTTATCAATCAATATTTGTCCTTTATTTATATCATATAATCTGTAAAGCAATCTTATTATTGTAGATTTACCTGCTCCTGAAGGACCAACTAAAGCTACTTTTGTATTTGCAGATATTTTTAGGTTGAAATTACTTAAAATATTTCTATTTTTATATTTGAAAGTAATATCTTTAAATTCAATTTCTCCATGTTTTATTTTTAATTCTTTAGCATGTGGTGGATCTTTGATATCGTTGTGTATTTTATTATATTGGAATAAATCATCGAAATCAACCATTGATCTAGTGAATTCTCTAATACCATGAACAAATCCAAATAATGAACTTATTAATTGAGTGTAAACTGTGTAAATATAAGTAAGTGAACCTAAAGTAATATTTCCATCTAAGAATTGCATTAATGGAAAGTAGATAACTAAAATTGTACCTATTCCGATTGTTAATGTGTGCCCTGTATCAAGCCACCTAAAGTAATACCAAGCTTTTAGTACCTTTAATTTTGTACTTTCTGAGATTTTTTTAAATCTATTTTTTATATTTTCTTCTTTTCCAAAATATTTTATTGAATCAACATTTGTAAACACATCGCTTATTATTCCTTTTTCATAATCTTCTGCTTCATTTGCTGCTTCATGTGCTGGTTGCTGCTTCTTAGCTATAAATAAACTATAACTAATAAATAGAACGAAAACTATAAACATTACTAGCGCAGATAACTTATCTAGGTAAACTACTGTAACTATAACAAAAATTAATTCTGCAATTGTAGGTATTGCATTAAATGTGAATACGTCTGTTAATCTTTCAATAGCACTTGAGCCTCTAATTAATCTAGAGATTAAAGAACCTTTTTTGTGAGTTGCATGAAATTCATAAGATAAATGAATTAAATGATTGAAAAATTTTCTTTTTATGTCACGCATTAAATTTACATCTAATTTAGCTAAGAAAGTTTGTTCTACAAATTTAAATATTAATTTAATTACTAATAAGCTTGCAAATGCTAAGGCTATACCTATTAATGCTTCTACAAGAAATGGTCTTGATAGTTCATTAGCTAGATATAAAGCACCTTTATCTATTAATTCTTTAAATATCCATTTATCTGCAATACGAGTTAATTCTAATATTAAAATTGCAGAAATAAGAATAAAAGCTAATCCTTTATAATTTCTAAGTATCTCCCAATATATCTTTAAGTTATACTTATAACTAGTTTTAGATTTTGTTCTTCTTTTCATAAGGAACCTTTATATACTTAAAAAATACTAATATAAATAGATGCCGAAAATTAATTTAAGATATAGTAAGTACTTAACAAGCAAATATAATTTTGATGAAGAATCAGAAGATGATTAATTTTTTAGTTTAAACCAATGTTCTTCTGCTAAAATATAACCAATACAATTTTCAGAACCACACTTACAGGTATGGTCTTGATAATCTTCAAAATCATAACCATAATTGTAAGATAATTCTTCTCCTTTTTTAATATCTTTTAAAGCTATGACCCAGATTTTTCCTTTTATTATTTCAACTTCACAATTTGGATTACATGAATGATTGATGTATTTAGCTGTGTTATATGGAACTTCACCATCAATATCATATTTTTTGTTTAATTCGAAAATGTAAACCATTCCTTTTGAGTTATCTTTTTGTGAAGCTTCTAAAATTTCGTCTGCTCTTTTATCTGCTTGAGCTTTAGTTAGTTTATTTCCAACATATTCAATTATTTTAGTTCCTTTTGCTATGTCTTTAGAAGCGTAAACCCCTAGATTGTGAATAATTGAGGGTTTTAATTCTATATATTCAGATTTTGTTTGTTCCATTTCGTGATTTGTTTTTTTAAATTCTTTTTAAATTTTTCTTTTTAGACTATATGCTGTATATTGAGTATGTTCGTTAAGTTGTTATTCAATATTTCTTTAGTTAAAGTATATGGAGGTCAAAATGAAAAGATATCTTGGAATATTATTCATAATGTTATTAGCAGTTGCAATAGCTTGTACTCAAGTTAATAATGACGATGATGATGGGCGTCTTATTATTAATAGCACTACTATTGTAAATTCCACGACTATAATTGAGGATGATGACGATGATAACACAAACATCAACATTAACACAACTATAGGTGGTGGCAATGATTATTAATATGAAAAAGTATTTAATAATCAATTTTATTTTTCTTGTAATTTTATTTACAGCTTGCTCTAAAAATAATACTCAACAAGATTATTCAACAGTTAATACCTTACAAGAAATAGATGAAGGAAATTTTGTTAAATTTGATGTCAATAAAACATTTAATAGTACAATTATAGGTATTCAAAATTGGCAATTTACTTCAAAAAATTTAGACATTGTTAAAGGAACATCTGTGATTTGGAAAAACTATGATTATGATATCAATTATGGAATTATTTTAAATGGAACAGAAGTAGAAATAAGGCCTGGTGAAGAATATACTTATACTTTTACAGAAGTTGGACAATATATTTATCAAAGTGTAGAAGATCCTATGATTTATCTTACTATAAATGTTGTAGAAAGTTTAGATCAAATTACAATTAACAATTCAACAGAACAAGAAGGAATTATTATTTTTTAAAAAGGAAGTTTTTGTCCATCTCTAACTAAATGAACAGTTGTTCCAATTTTATAACCAGAATCTTCTGCTAATTTTGCTACTGCAGTTTCACTTGCTAAAGAACCTTGAGATAGTATAATATGTTTTGGTTTTACTAGTGTAAAAAATTCTCTTAAATCTTCTCTAGAAGCATGACCTGATGCATGAATATCTTTGAATATTCTTACTTTATCACTTTTTAATACTGATTCAAGTGCTTCTCTATGAGCTACATTCATTGGAACAGGAATTGTTCTACATGAAAATATAACTACATCTCCTTCTTTGAAAGTAAATGGTAATTGTTTTGTCACTATTTTATCTAATACAGAACCAGGTTCTCCTTGTGATCCAGTAGTTATTACTACATATTTGTCTCTGTTAGCATTGATTTCTTTTAATTTTCTTTTTCTTTGACCGCCATAACCAATTATTTCAACACCACCATAGAATTTTGCTAAACCTAGTGATTCTGCTGCTTCATTGTACTTCTGCATACTTCTTCCAAGAATTACAATTCTTCTTTTTAGTTTATTACTAAATTCAACTGCACTTTTTATTCTTGCTATATTTGAAGCAAAAGTTGTAATGAATATTGCTTTTCCTTTTGTGTCTGTATCTAGAATAACTTCTCTTAATAATTCACGAGCTACTTTTTCACTAGGAGTTTTTCCTTCTACTTCTCCATTAATGCATTCGGTAATTAAAGCAATAACATTTCCTTCATCACCTAACTCTTTTAATCTTTTATAATTTGGTTTTGCTCCTAAAACTGGTTCTTTATCTAATTTGAAATCATTTGCATAAAGAATAATTCCTTTTGGAGTATGAACTGCAATTACAGAACATTGTAATGTTGAATGTGAAATTGAAATTAATTCTATTGTAATATTTTCAGAAATTTTTATTTTATTGTCTGGTTCTACAACTGTAAATTTATTTGGAAGTTTTAATTCTTCATCTTTTAAAATTGATTTTAAAACTCTTAATGTGTATGGTGTTCCTATTACAGGACATTTATATTTGCCAGCTAAAAATTGAACAGCTGCTATATGATCGTAATGGCCGTGACCTAGAACTATTGCTTTTGTAAAAGGCAGCCAATCTGCTATTTTTCTGTCATCTGGAATTGCTCTAATTTTAATTAATTCTTCTGATGTTAACTCACGTACTGCACCTTCTTCTTTTTCATAAGTTGCTAATGCTTGGATACTTACACCCATATCAAGAATTACTGCTTCATTACCAACTCTAATAGCAGTCATGTTTCTTCCTACCTCTTCATAACCACTAACTGCACATATTTCTATTTCCATTTAAAAACTATTTTAGAAAGGTAGTTTATATATTTTAGGATAGTTAGATTTACTACAAAAAAATATAAATCAATGGCTTAATACATTCTTATGGATAAAAAGCTTATAAACTTAAAACCTGGAATTGCTGGTTATATTATAGATGGTAAAGTTCACAATAAAGAGATTATAGCAACAATTGTAGACCTCATTGTTAGAGAATATATTGATTTTTACCCTAAAAATGCAAATTGGGAAGAACTTAAAGTAAAGAGGTTATTGCTACTTAAATCTCGTTCTTCTTTAAAATTTGAGGAAGAATTTTTACACATTTTATTTAATAAGAAAAAAGAAATAACTATTTCTGAATTAAAAACTATCTTAATAAAAGGAACATTACATAAATTATTAGAAAGTTATGTAAAAGAAAGCGGAGTTTATTTGGATGTTAAAGATGAAAAAGTTGATTTTTATCTAGAAAATCCGAAAAATACTGTATCTTTTTCAGTTAATGGTAGGCCTGTTAGAAATGTTGAAGATTGGCAATCTTTTAAATTTACTTCTTATATTATGGGTGGAGTATTTGGATTATTTATTTTATTTTTTTTAGCAAGTGCAGCTATTAATTATTTTATTGCTGGGATAGTTCCTAACAAAGGTTATTTAATGGCTATACTTTTTTTTGCTTTTATGATCTTTTTATTTGTTTATTTACCATCAAAGACAACGAAGATTGCTACTCAAAATATAAAATATACAGATAAAAATGTAAAAAATTTAAGAAAAAAATATCATGAGCTTTTTGACTTTTTAAAAAAACATCCTTTAAAAGAAGGAAGGTTATTTAATGAATATTTACCCTATTCAATTGCATTTGGTTTAGATACACACTGGCAGGAAGCATTTTCTATACTATTTGCTCAGAAAGAAGAATTTACTTTTAAAGATTCAAAATAATATAGTAAGCTTTTTATAGGCAACATTATACTTTCTATTATGAAAATATTTATTGTTTCATTATTTGTCATTTCTTTGTTATTGTTAACATCGTGTTCTCAATCAAAAGTTCGTGATACAAGTAATGCTGTTCCAATTAATGATCCATCTGGGGTAAAAGATTGTGGAATAGATTTAGATTGTTTTATTGCTTCATCTTCTACATGTAGTGAGACTAAAGTAACCAATATACAAGAGTTTAATTTATTTGGAGTTATGCAAACAAATAAGTTTTATTATGAATTAAAAGGAATGAAAGAAAATAAATGTATATTTTATATTAAACTAGAACAAGTAGACTTGTTATTTCCACCACATATTCCAAAAGAAACATCTGATGAACAAAATAAAGTTTATGATGAATTAGAAGGAAGAGATGGTACTTGTAAATTTGAAACTCAAGCTCTAACAACAATGTTAACAAAATGGAAAGCTGGAGACTTCACATTTGATACTGATGGCGGAGATTTTGTAAATGCTGAATGTGAAGGAATTTATTTTAGTTCAACTTTATAAAACCTTGTTTTTTAATATCTTTATATCAACAAATTTGTCATCTTTTTGAAATCTATCTGCTTCAACCCATTTAAAACTAGGATTTAGAGCTATTTCTATACCATATGGAATGTTTGGAAATATTTTTAGATCTTTTACTTCTGAAATTTTAAACCATTTGTTAAATCCTTCTCTTGTTTTTTCTATTAGTTTTCCTTTTGGATTTGCAGCTTTTACTATAAGCATTTGATGATTATATGAAAGAGAATCATTGTTATAAGTTTTACATGATAATAACCCTTTTAATTCTAAATCTGCTTCTAAACCTGTTTCTTCTTTTAATTCTTCAGATGCACATTCTAAAACATATTGATCAAATTTAATTTTACCACCTATAAAGCCCCAATAACCAAAGAATGGTTCTTTAGTTCTTTTCATCATTAAAACTTGATCTTCTTTTTCATTAAATACAACAATTATAACACTTAATAACGGAAATTTTCCTTGTTTTCCTGATTCGCCTTCTATGTAAGTTGCATATTTTTTTCCTTCATGAGTTAAACTATAACCTTTTTCTGTTTTTTGCACTAAATTATCTTCTTCTAAAACTTTTAAATGGTAAGCAAAAGAATTACTTGTTCCTTCTTTTTCCCATAATTTGTTGAAAGTTAATTCTGGATTATGCATTAATTTTTTAATTATTTTTTCTCTTTCTGTTTTCATAAAATTAATAGAATTAATAAATATTTAAACTGCTATCTCAAAATGATTTGAGTGAAATTAATTTCTTTTAATATTACTTAGGACTATTTCTATTCCGTTTGTTATAAGATTTACTGCTTCTAAATTATATTTTGTTTTTCCTGGATGGGTATAATTCATTCCGAATCGTTGTAACCATTTTCTTTCAGGTAGAGGTTTATCTGTTGAGAGTATTTTTAGTGATCCCCTTATTTCATCTCCTAACATTCTTCCAACAAGTCCTTTCTGAATTGGAAAATCAAAAGAACCGTCAGCCATTGCTACTAGTAATGAATCTACAAATGGTATTCTTGATCTTAAGTCAGCAATTGGGATTCCAGTAATTTCTCCGCTTAAATATTGAGATAGTCTAATTCTGTCTTCATGAGAACTTAATGGATCGGGTAAGCCTGCCGGAGCAGGAATCGCAATTAAATCAGCATTGTAATTATCACCCACATAAGATCCTTGTTTATGACCTTCAGCTAAAAGCCAAACATTCTTTCCAAACTTTCCAACTAAAGTTGATCTATATTGCATATAAGCAGAATCACGACTTCTCGTACTAGCGATCGGTCTTGTTGCAACGTAAGCTTCTCTAATATAAAGCGGTTCATCTCCTTCTTTAAGTAACTCAATTTTTCTAACTCCTTCTCTTTCAGCTAATTTAGTATAAACCCCACTTAAAATTAAATAAGCTGGTAAAGGATCATCCTTTGTTACTCTTTCATGGACAAACTTTCCCAATTTAGTAGGAGTCCTTCGAATATCATTACTCATACCCAATCTTCTTAAAATCCCAACCATAATTATTATAGAAATATTTAATTTTTAAAGATATATTTACTGGAAAAGATATTAACCAAAATAGTTTGTTTGCTCTTTAGTTTCTTCTTCTGACATTTTCATAGGCATTGATTTTTTCATTTTTTGCATATAATTTCTTAATGTCTCTTCAAATCTTTTAGCTTGTTCTAATAATGGTTTTGTGTCTACTTTCATATTTAAGTAACCATTTAATACTGTAATTACTTTTGCTGCTGCTTCTGAATCTGGTAATTGAGAATGAGCTTCTGCAAAAATACAAGTAGTGTTAAGATCTTTTCCTTTTAGTAAAAATGCAGCTGTTGTTCCCATAATTAAACTTTCTTTTACAGGTTCTATTCCTTTTACTTTATTTTTATTTGAATAATAATAAATATTTGTTTTTTCTTCATGTGCAGGCATACTTTCAATAGTTATTGTTTCTTTAGCATCTATTGTGTTTGCTAAATTAACTAGAGCATCTGCTAATTCCCATTCATGACCTGCAGCTTCTGTTAAAGATTGAACAATAGCTAGATTATATTTTTCATTGTAAAATATAGAAATCGGTTTTATTATTTTTCCTTTATGTATTGCTGTTAAAGGAGGTAAATGTTCTGATTCAATGTAACCTATTTCTTGAACATCTAAGTGATCTATTAGAAATTTAATTGCTATTGTACTTACTAAACCGAAATTTGGATTACCATGAATTAAAATTGGTTTTTTTAACTTTTTTTCTATAGTTAATTTCATTAATTGTAAAGTTGTTTTATTACTTATAAATAGATTGGAACATTTTTAAGTGGTAAATTATAATATTAATTTTCCTCTTTGCCAATCTTGAATTATTTTTCTTGAAGTTAAATCTAAATTTGGTTTTCCACCTTTAACTAACCATTTGTATCTTTTTGCAATCATTTCTAGAGTTTGTTCTGAATCTTCAACTGGTTTTACTTTGTAAAGTTCCTCTATTACTCTTGGATCTTTTTCATAAGCTTTTTCTAAAATTGAAAGAGCTACTGATTCTGGATGTTCTATTTTTCTATAATCTTTTACATTCATTAAAGAATGTTTTTCTTCATCTTTTTCTTTATATGCAAAAACTCCAGGTGTATCTAATAAATAAATATTTTCACTAATTCTTATTTTTTGTATACCTCTTGTTTGTCCAGGTGTTGAACTTACTTTAGCTGATTTTTTGTGTTTTAAAACATTTATTAAAGAAGACTTTCCAGTATTTGGGTAGCCAACAACTCCAACCATTAATGGTTTATCTTTTGGCATATAATTTCTTAATAATAACCTTAATTTTGTTGTTCCTAAATTTTTCGTTGCAGAAACAAAAACATGAGGTTCAAGTTTCGTTTCTATATCATCAATTCTTTCTTTTAATAAATCTGATTTGTTTAAAATATAAATTACTTTTTTATTGTAAAATCTAGTTTTTTCTTCTACTTCTCTATTTCTTGTTTCTTCTGGAAATCTTGCATCTAAAACTTCTAGAATTACATCTGATTGTTCTATTACATCTTTTACTACTCTCCAGAATGATGCTGCCATAAAACTTACTAGAATAGCAATATATTTAAGGGTTATTAGGATAAAGGGGCCCCTCAACCTCTTTTTCCAATGATGGAGTGTTTGAGTTCTTTATAAGTATTTATTAGAAGTTAATAGTATTTTTGTAAACTTAGTTTTTGACTTTGGTTTTGTTAAGTGAATGTTTGAACTTAATTCAATTGTTTAATCATGTTTGAATCTCTATTATTTTGAATAATAACATTTAATTAAAGTTATGAAACTATGTATTTCTAAAATGACTTTTCAAAGAAATGAAATCACTAATTTATTTATTTGGGTTCACCCCTTTATATCTAGCAGACTAGTTATTGCTGGATGGGAAAATTTTATAGACTATTTAAGTGAAGATCCAACTTCTTGTTTATTGCAAGTTCAAGATGGTATAAACTGTTCTGTTGTATATGACTTAGAACTTAAAGCATATCAAAAATTATGGCCAAGATATAGAAAGTGGAGTTCTAGGAATTTAAGTAATTTTGTTCGTTTAGAGGATATTCCTGAAATACAAAAATTATTTGGTTTAAATGACCCATTATCTGGAGAAAGATTATTTAATCATATTGGTGTTTATGGGTTGTTTCCTGGTGCTTGTGTTGAGCATCAGGCTATTAATTGTGGATTGGAGTATGTTGCTAGAGAAGTAAAAAATTATGGATATTTTCCAGTACTTTCTGATTCTTAATTAATTTTCTTTCTTCTTAATAAATTAGCATTAGTAACTACTGTAATTGAAGATAGAGCCATTGCAATTTCTGCTACAACAGGGGGTAAAAAACCTGCTACTGCTAAAGGTATTGCTATAGTGTTATATGCAAAAGCCCAGAATAAGTTTTGTTTAATTTTTCTGAATGTTTCTTTAGATAAATTAATTGCTTGAACAACACCAATTAAAGATCCTTTTACTAGAACAATATCTCCTGATTCAATTGCAATATCTGTTCCAGTTCCCATTGCTATTCCAACATTGCTCTGTTTAAGTGCTGGAGCATCATTTATTCCATCACCAATAAAAGCAACCATTCCATATTTTTGTAGTTCTTCAATTTTTTTAGCTTTATCTTCTGGAAGAACATTTGCAATAACTTCATTAATACCAACCTGTTTTGCTATAGCTTGTGCTGTTTTTTCATTATCTCCAGTTATCATAACTGTTTTGTATCCATTATTTTTTAACTTTTGAATAGCTTCTTTAGAATCTTCTTTTATTGCATCAGCAACTGCAATTACTCCAAGAACATTTTTATTTTTAACAACAATCATTGTTGTTTTTCCATCTTGTTCAAGTGACTCAATTTTATCAATTAATTTGCTTAGATTTATTTTTCTTTCATTCATTAATGTTTGATTTCCAATTATAATAGAATCTTTTCCTATTTTTCCTTCTACACCTCTTCCTCTTAGAATTTTAAAGTTAGTTACGTTTTTGTAAGTTTTTAGATTAGCTTTGTTTGTTATTGCTTTAGCAATTGGGTGTTCTGATAATTTTTCTAGACTACTAGCAATAACTAATAATTCTTTCTCTGAAATATTATTTGATTTAATGTTTGTAACTTCTGGTTTTCCTTTTGTAATTGTACCAGTTTTATCAAAAACAATTGTTTTAACTTCTTTCATTGTTTGAATTGCTTCACCTTTTCTAATTAGTATTCCATTTTTTGCACCAATTCCAGAACCAACCATTAAAGCTGTTGGTGTTGCTAAACCCAATGCACAAGGACAAGCTATAACTAAAACAGAAACACCAATACCAATTGATTTGCTTAAATCTCCTGAAAAAAACCACCAACTTGCAAAAGTTAAAACTGCTAGGATTAAAATTACCGGAACAAATATAGAAGTTATTTTATCTGCTAATTTTTGTATTGGTACTTTAGAACTTTGAGTTGCTTCTACTAATTCTATTATGTGTGCTAAGAAAGTATCTTTTCCTACTTTTGTTGCTTTTACATATAAAATTCCATCTTGATTAATTGTAGCTCCAATAACATTACTTTTTATTATTTTATCAACTGGAAGACTTTCTCCAGTAACCATTGATTCATCAACTGAACTTTCTCCTTTGATCACAATTCCATCTGTTGGGATTTTTTCTCCTGGTTTTACTATTATAACATCACCTACTTTAACTTCTTCAATTGGAATTTCAATTTCTTTATTATTTTTTAATATTCTTGCTTTTTTTGCACCCAATTCTAGAAGTTTTCTTATTTCTTGAGATGCTTTTCCTCTAGCTTTTGCTTCTACATATTTTCCAGTTGTGAAGAAAGCCATTATCATTGCTGCAACACCAGAATAATCTTGAACAATTCCTGTAAATGAAAAAATTCCTGTTAAATAGGCTACAACTGTTCCTAGTGCAATTAAAGAATCCATATTGAAATAAAAAGTAAATAATCCTTTTATTCCAGATTTTATTGTGTCCCAACCAAAAATGAAAATTACTGGAAATGCTAATATTAAAATAATAATAATTGAATAAGGCATTTCTAGAATTTGAAAATCTAAAATTCTTTCAGATAACATTAAAATTGCAATAGGTATTGTTAATAACCATGACCAGAAAAGTTTCTTTTTCCAACTAATAATTTCTGAATCTTCTATTTTTTCTTCATGGTGTTCGTGATTCATTCTATTTTTGACACCTTATAGCCTGCTCTAGCAACTGCTTTTTTTATTTCTTCTTCTGAAACAGAATCTTCTATTTCTACAGTTCCTTTTTTTAACATTAAACTTACAGAAGCTTCTTTTACACCTTTAACTTTTTTTAAACTTCTTTCTATATTTGAAGCACATGAAGCACAATGCATTCCCTCAATAAATAATTTTAATTTTTTCATTTTTTTCTCCTTGGTTCTTGTAATTGTTTAATCAACCAAATTATAAATAAAACAATAGCGACTACTATTAGAATCCAAAATAATAAACCAAAAAACCACATAAATCCAAAACCATATCCAAACATACCTTGCATCATACTACCCATTCCGTAATTATTAAATCCCCCATAGTTACTAAACCCCATCATTCCAAACCCACTAATTAAAAGAGTGAAAATTACTACTAATATTACTACAATTATTATTTCGTTTTTTTCCATTTTTTCTCCTATTCTACAATTATTGTTCCAGTTCCCATTCCCATAGCACATGCGAATCTGTAAGTTCCTTTTTTTGTTGGTGTAAATGTAACTTGATCTTTTGGGGTTTTCAACCATTCATTAACACCAAAATCTTTTATTACAATTGCTCTAAAACATCCAGTAACACTTGAATCAAGACTTATACTTACAGGCATATTTGCTTTTACTGTTATTGTATTTGGGTAATAATTATAATTTTTCATACTTAGCATTACTTTTTGTGCATCTTGATTAGAGTCTATTGTTGAAGAATTTCCACTGCTTAAATTAATTTTTAACATTAAAAATCCTAAAATTAATCCTATCAAAACAACTCCGCAAATATATATTATTGATTTATTCATTGGAACAACACACTCCTTGGACCGTATACTGAAATTAAAATTGTTATTGCTGTTAAAATAAAAGTTAAGATTACTATAAATAATTCACTAATCTTTTCTTGTTTTTCTGTTTCTTTTGTTTCTTTGTAAATCATATAATTTAAACCTAACATTATGAAACTAGAAATAATGAAAACTATGACTGCTGCTGCTTTTAAGTTATCATTAAACATCATCAATGCAGTCATTCCACCCATTAAGCCGCCCATAAAACCAGCCATCATTCCTTCTAAAACACCCATTATTCCGCAACATTTTCCATTCCAAATTCCAAAAGATATTCCTACTAACATTCCAAAGACACTACCAACAAATATTCCATTTGTTGCACCAACATAAAATCCAGATAAAAGTCCTGAAATCATTCCAATAGTCATTCCTATCATCATTCCACTCATACAAGGAAAATGCTTATATGCTCTAACTTGCCTTATAGATGGAAGAATTACAGCATAACTTAAAATTGCAAAAAATAAATAAAAACCGTATTTTGAAGAGAAATTTTCTATAAATCTTAATTTAGTAAAATAAAATATACCTAATATTATAAAAGATGTTAATAGGGAGATGAATATTGTTTTTATTAATTCTCCATCTTTTGTTAATGAATTTGTAAATTCTTTTAATTCCATGAAATTTAGTAGTAAAGACTAATATAAAAGTCCTTTTGTGAAACTAGTTTCAATTCATAAAGCTTATAAGATTACTATTTTTTAGTAAAATGTGGAAAATAAATACGTTGGTTATATGCTTTTAGCAGTTTCTATTTTAATTGTTATAGTCATATTTTTATTTAACTCAGCTCTTAAAGAAATAGTTTTAACTTCTTGCGGAGAAGAACATGCTATAGTTTGTCCAATGAATCAAACAGTAGATCAACAAACTTACATTGCTTTAGGAATTACAGCTTTACTTGTTATTGTTGCATTAATTTTAATATTTACAAAACCTCAAGAAAGAATAATAATTAAAACTATTGAGAAAAAACTTAAGAAAATTAAGATTGATACTAGTGAATTAAAATCAGAAGAAAAACAAGTGTTTGAGCTAGTTCAAAATAATAAAACAATATTTCAAGCAGATTTAATTGAAAAAACTGGATTTGGTAAAGCTAAAATGACTAGAATTATAGATAGATTAGAAGGCAAAGGTTTTGTTGAGAGAAAAAGAAGAGGAATGACTAATATAGTTGTTTTGAAAGAATAATTATTTCTTAATCCAAGGAGTTTCTAATTCATCTATACGCCAATTAGGATTTATGTCTAATTTTTCAATTTCTTGTTTTGTTTTGTAAACATTATAATTTTTCTTATATTGTATTAAACCTGGAATTGCAATTTGAACTCCGTTATCACCTGAATATTTTAATGGACATGCAAATGCTTTTACTTTTCTTTCTTTACACATTAAGTTTAACATTTCAATAAATCTTTGATTTGCTGCAACACCACCAATTAGCAAAGCTTCTTTTTTTCCAGTATGTGCTATAGCTCTTTCTGTAACTTCAATTAACATTGCAAAACCAGTTTCTTGTAAACTATAACAAAGATCTTCTATTTTTGCTCCTTTTTTATATAATTCAATACAATGAGTAACTATTCCTGAGAATTCTACATCCATCCCTTTTACAACATAAGGAATTTCTATGAATTTTCCTTTTTTTGCTAGTTGTTCTATTTTTGGACCTGCTGGAAAACCTAAACCTACTCCTCTTCCAAATTTATCTAAAGCATTTCCTAAACCTACAGATAGAGCTTCACCAAAAATTCTGTATTTACCTGATTCATTAGCTATAATTTGTGTATTTGCACCTGAAACGAAAACAAAAACTGGATCTTTTGCTTTTGTAAAATATTTTCCTTCTTCTAAATGACCTAACAGATGATTAACTGCAACTAATGGTTTGTTGTATTTTAATGCTAATTCTTTTGCAAAGTTCTTTCCTACAGCAAGACTTAAGGGTAAACCTGGACCTTGAGAAAAAGAAATAATATCTATGTTTTCTATTTTTAGTTTTGCTTCTTGTAATGCTTTTTCTAATAATTCATTTTTTATTTTTAAATGATGATTTGCACATTCGTTAGGTATTATTCCGCCTTTTTCTGTAGTGTACATACTACGTTGATCTGCTAGAATTTCTTTTTTGTTATCTACTATTCCTATTGCAATTGTATGTGCAGTGCTTTCGATGCCAAGACATATTAAAGACATCTTACTAAGACAAAGAAATAAATATTTAAGTTAATCGAATGGATTTATTGTTTCTAATTCTTTTATTTTTGCAAAATCTTTTACATTTTCAGTATAAATTGTAGTTATATTATTCTCAATCATTATTGCTGCTATTAATGCATCCCAATACTCAATAGAATATTCATTTGATAAATTAATTGCTTTTATTAAAGTAGTTTCTTTTGGTTTTATTTTAATCCAGTTATCAAATTCTATTATCTCTTCAATTATTTCTTTGGCAACATTTTTATCTACTTGATTTTTGAATTTACTTGTTATTACTACATAAAACTCAGATAAATTTTGTAAACTTAAAGCTAAAGCTATTTCTTTTTTCCAACATTTTTCTAACAAACTCATGCTTTTCTTATGTTTTCTAACATCGGAATTTTCATGTGCATAGACTAAAATATTACTATCTACTAGACAAATTTTTTCTTTCATGAAGTTCACTCCTTGATTTTATTTTAAAACCACCACTTGAGAATCCTTCTTTCATTCTTTCTATTGCTTTTATAGATATTTCTTCTTGTTTTTTTTCTTTTAACCATTTGGCTATTGCTTCCGTTATTGCTTTTCCCAAAGTGCCTTTTAGAATTTCCCCTTTCTCGGATAGATAATTTCTAAATTCGTTTTCTATATTGTCATCTATATTTATTGTTATAGTTCCCATATGTATTTAGATATTTCACATATTTAAATAGTTTTCTTATCTAAATATATAAATCTTTCAGAATTATTTAAATAGAGAAATTTATTAATAAGATTATTAAGTTATTTCATATGTTTGAATCAATATTAAAAGAGGTAAAGCCTGATAATCTGGAAGTTAAAGAAACAACTTCTAAAGTTAATGAATTTTTAAAATTAATAAATTCTAAATTAAAAGATGGAAAAGCTATTGTTGGTGGTAGTTTTGCTAAAGGAACTTGGCTAAAAGGAAATTATGATATTGATGTTTTTGTTGTATTTAATGATGGAAAAAATTTAAGTGAAAGATTAGAAAAAGGTGTTAAAGCTTCTTTTAAAAAATATGAAAGAATTCATGGAAGCAGAGATTATTTTTTAGTTGAATTTAAAGGATTAAGTTTTGAGTTAGTTCCTGTTGTAAATATTAAGAAATCTGAAGATGCACAAAATATTACAGATATTAGTTTATTACATGTTAAATATGTTAAGGCAAATTCTAGTCTTAAATTACAAGATGAAATAAGAATTGCTAAACATTTTCTTAAAGTAAATAACTGTTATGGTGCAGAAACTTATATCGGTGGTTTTTCTGGCTATTTAACTGAATTACTTGTTATTTATTATGGAAGTTTTTCTTCTTTTATTAAGAAAGCTAAAGATTGGAAATATGGAAATAGAATTAATTTGGAGGAAAAAGATAATTTTTCTAATAGTCAAGAATTTCCTTTAGTTGTAATTGATCCTGTTCATGCTTCTAGAAATGTAGCTGCTGCTTTAAGAGAAGAAAAGTTTGATTTATTTGTTAAATTATGTAATGATTTTGTTAAATCTAAATTTAATGTTAAATATTTTGTTGAGAAGAAAGTTGATCTTGATAAATATGATTTAGTTATTAAAGTTCAACCTTTACTTGGGAATAAAGATGTTGTTGGAACTAAAATGTTAAAATGTTTTGAGATGATTAGTAAAAAACTTTCTGAATTTGGTGTTTCTAAATCTGGCTGGTTTTGGAATACTGATGCTTATTTTTATTTTAATATCAAGAATAAGAAATTAGATAAAACTTATAAACATTATGGACCTCCTTTGAAATTTGAAAAAGAAGTTGAGAATTTTAAGAAAAAATACAAAAAAAATAAAGTTAGTGTTGAGAAAGGGAGAGTTTTTGTTATTTTAGATAGAGAGTTTACTGATGCTAAAGCTTTTGTTAAGAATTTAATTAAAGATTTTTATATTAAAGAAAGAGTAAAGAAAATTGAATTAAAATGACTTATAATTGTGCTATTTGTAACGATGTAAACATACTGACTAGTTGTAAGTTTTGTAGTAAATTTCATTGTGCAAAATATGTTCTACCTGAGATCCATAATTGTTCAGAACTTGCAACCTATAAGGAAAGAAAACTGAAACAAGTTAGTAAAGGAGAAAGCCCAATTATGTATATTGAAGATTATGAGGAATTAGCAAAACTTTCTAAAAATAACAAATTTAAATCCCATAAGCATGAAAAAACTAATTATTATAATTATGGAAGAAAAAGAAAGTTGAAAAGATTTATCTTCATTATTTTACTGATAATTTTAATTGCATTTTTAATTTTTTATTACCTTCAGAAAAGTAAAAACTTCTTTTTCTAATTCAAAGAATATTACGATGGGTGTTCCAATGCCTGCAATAGCCCACATAAACAAAATCAAATTAATCATATTTTCTCTAATTCCGTCTGAAGGTAAAATAGAATTTATAATAAGTATACATCCAATAAAAAATGCGCCTTCTACTATTTCTGAGATTATAATTTTTATGAATTTTTCAAGTAAATCCGACATATTGAAGATATAATAAAAGCAATTTAAATAGTTTCTGAATTCGAAAGTTATATAAATAATAACAAATACTTGAAATTAAGATTCTGAGGTACTTATCATGGATGAACCAAAATTTCATAAAACTGGTACAACAACATTAGGAATGGTTTGTAGAGATGGAATAGTATTAGCTGCTGATAAAAAGGCAACTTTAGGCGGAATGATTGTTGCACATAAAGACATGGAGAAGGTTCTAATATTAAATGAAGATTTAGGAGTTACTATTGCTGGAAGTGTTTCAGATATTCAATTACTAGTTAAATTAATTAGAGCACAAATTAAATTAGATGAATTAAAAAGAAATAGAAAAATTAGTGTTAAAGAATCAGCTAACTTATTAGCAAATTTAGTTTATAATAATGTAAGAAAATATAGTTCTATTCAAGGAATTACTGGATTCTTAATGGGTGGAAAAGATGAAGCTGGATATCATTTATATGATTTAGGTTTAGATGGCAGTTTATTAGAAGTAAAGGATTATGTTAGCGATGGTTCTGGAATGATGTTTGCTACTGGTGTTTTAGAAGCAAATTTTGAAAAAGATATGGATATTGAAGATGGTGTTAAATTAGCAATTAAAGCTGTTGGTGCAGCTACACAAAGAGATACAGCAAGTGGTTGTGGTATTGATGTAGTTACAATTACAAAAGATGGTGCTAAGAAAGTTTATTCAAAAGAAATTGATACTAGAATTAGAGTTTAAGATATTCTTATAATAAGGAAATGAATAATGACTAAAATATTAGACGAAGTATTGAAGGCTTTGCCTCCTGAAGCAAATATATCAGATGCTGTATTTGAAGGAGCAAATATTGTACTTTATACAAAAAATAAAGAATTCTTGTTAGATAATAAAGGCGTAATTAAAAATATTGTTGATGATATTAAAAAAAGAGTAGAAGTTAGAGCAGATCCTTCTAAATGTTTAGATATGGAAGAAGCTAAAAAAATAATTATAAAATTAATGCCTGATGAAATTGAAGAACCTACAATTATTTTCGATCCACAAAGAAGCAGAGTTATTATTGAATCAAATAAACCAGGGTTAGCCATAGGTAAAGGTGGAGATATTTTAAAAGATATTAAGAAAGAAACTTTATGGACACCAATTGTTAGAAGAAATCCTCCAATGAAGTCACAATTAATTGAAAATGTTAGACAAGTTCTTTATGATTCAAGTGATTATAGAAGAAAATTTTTACATAAAATTGGGAAAAGAATTTATGAAGGCTGGACAAGAGCTAAGAGAGATGAATGGGTTAGAATTACCTGTTTGGGAAGTGCAAGAGAAGTTGGGAGAAGTTGTTTTTTATTACAAACTCCTGAAAGTAGAATTTTATTAGACTGCGGTTTTAATGTTGCTGCACCTAAAGAATATGCATTTCCATATTTAGATGCACCAGAATTTAATATTCAAGAATTAGATGCAGTTATACTTTGTCACAGCCATATTGATCATGTAGGTTGTTTACCTTATTTGTATAAAATGGGTTTTAGAGGACCAACTTATTGTACAGCTCCTTGCAGAGATATTAGTGCTTTAATGTGTCTTGATTTAGTTGAAATTGCTGGTAAAGAAGGTAATGATGCACTTTATGGTGTTAATGACGTTAAAGAATTTGTTAAACATACAGTTTGTTTAGATTATGGGGAAGTTTCAGATATTACTCCAGATGTAAGATTAACTTTGTATAATGCTGGACATACTTTGGGAAGTGCTCTTGCTCACTTACATATTGGAAATGGTTTACATAATTTTATTTATTCATTAGATGCTGGCACAAAAACAGTTGTTATTGATAAAGACAATAATGTAAGTTTTGAACCTATTGGAAGTTTCATTGATAAACAATTTGAAGATAAAGATGGTTTTGTTTTAACTAATGGACATGCTGAAGAAAAACTTAATACAAATGGATTTTCAACAATTGCATTTAATCCAAAAACTTTAAAATCTGAAATCGTGCCAATCAAAGGATTTGTAAGACATCCAATAAATGAAGATTTATATGAAATAAAAACAGAAAGTGGGAGGGATATTAGGGTTACTAAAAGTCATAGTATTTTCTCAGCTGAAAATGGTAGAATATTATCAAAAAAAGTTCAAGAACTTAAAAAAGGAGATTATATAATTGGAGCTAAACAAATTCCATCTTTAAATAGAAATCCAGAAGTAGATCTTTTACCTTACCTTGGTGATTTAAGAATAAAAATTGAAAATAATGAATTAATTAATGAATTAATAGATAAAAATACTTCTAATTTCAATAAACTTGAGAAAAATGACCAAAAATTAGTAGTATCATGGTTATTTGATTACTATAAAGGAATGTTTAAATTTGAAATTGCTAAAAAGTATAAAGTTCATCTTAGAAGAATAAGTAGAACATTTAAAATTCTTGGATTAAAAGATCAACCTAGAGTTTCACATATTCTACCACATAAACTAATTATGAATAAAGATTTTGCAAGATTTTTAGGTTATTACATTGCAGAAGGAAATCCAAGTTCAAAGGATCAAGTTATTTGTGTAACTAATGATAATTATGAAATTTTAGAAGATTGTTATAAAATAATTAAAAAAGAATTTAACATAGAAGGGGATATAAGATATCAAGATGGATGTGTATTATTTAGTTCTAAACAACTTAAAAGTTTATTATCTAATATTTTAAACATTGGAAAAAATGCTTATACAAAAAGAGTTCCTAAAGAATTATTATTAGCAAATAAAGAAATATTATCTGATTTCTTATATGGATGTTTTTCTGGAGATGGAGGAATAAGCATTAAAGATTATGGAAGAAATATAAATTATGGAAGTAAAAGTCAAGGATTAGTTCAAGATATTTCATTTATATTAATGCAATTTGGATTAGTTCCTAGATTAAATTATAATAAATATAATGGGATGCATTATGCCATAATATATAATGCTGAAAAAATAGGAGAATTTTTAGAAGAAATAGGAATAAATAATTCTCAAGTTAATAAATTAAATGATCAGTTGAATGTAAGGAAATGGAGTAAAGCAAGTTTTGATTTGAGAATTCCATTGTTAGCTTTATCAAAAAAAGCACAAGCAAGTTTATCTGTTAGTCCTTGGAAAAATGCTCAATCTTGTGGTATTGCTAAATTAAATGAATATGAAATAAATGAACAAGACCTTAATATTATGGACTCTGATTTATTATTTGATAAAATAAAAAGTATTGAAAAAGTAAAACCCACTGGAAAATATGTTTATGACTTTAGTGTAGAAGGTTATGAAAACTTTTTAGGTGGAAATGGTTTTATCTTTATGCATAATACTTCTGATTTTAATTATGAAGTTAGTAATTTACTTGGTGCTGCAAATACTAAATTTCCAAGAGCTGAGAGTATTATGATGGAAAGTACTTATGGTACTAAGGCTGATACTAGTCCTACTAGAAAAGAAAGTGAAGATGATTTAATTAAAATTATTAATGATGTTGCTGCAAATAAAGGAAAAGTTCTAATGCCTGTTTTAGGTGTAGGAAGAAGTCAAGAAATTATGCTAATTATAGAAAGAGCAATGAGAGAAGGTAAAATTCCAGAAATGCCTGTTTTCATGCAAGGTATGTTATGGGATGTAACTGCAATTCATACTGCTTATCCTGATTTTTTAAGTCCGAGAATTAAAAAAGAAATTTTCCAAAAAGATCATAATCCATTTTTAAGTCCAATATTTAAAAAAATTGTAAGTCAAAAAGAAATGGCTGAAGTTAAAGATAGTAAAGGACCATATATTGTTATGGCTACTTCTGGTATGCTTCAAGGTGGACCTGCTTTAGAATATTTCAAACATTTTGCTGAAAATGCTAAAAATGCTTTAGTATTAACTTGTTATCAAGGTGTAGGAAGTTATGGAAGAAGAATACAAGAAGGAGAAAAAGAAATTTCTTTTAGTGCTGGATTAAATAAAAAACTAGATACTGTAAAAGTTTTAATGGAAGTTCATACAATTAGCGGGTTTTCTGGACATAGTAGCTTTAAACAATTAATTGCCTGGGTTGCAAGTTTAGAACCAAGACCTAAAAAAATAATTACTGTTCATGGAGATTATGCTAGATGTATTGAACTAGCTAGTGTAATTTATCAACAATTTAGAATTGAAACTTCTGCTCCTAAGAATTTAGAAACTATAAGATTGAGATAAATTTATTCTACTGCTTCTAATTTACTTTCAATAAGACCTGCTTTTTTAAGAGTTAATTCTAATTTACTATCGTAAGCTTCTTTGAAAACCTTTCTTCTTAATTCTGCAGGTTTACCTTCACGATCAAGTTGACTTAAATATTCTCCATATAATAATCTTAACTCTTCTATTGCTTCTCGACCCATTGCTAGCAATATATTTCTTAATGCCCCCATAATAGGCATAGCAAATTTAGTTGATGCAAAATATAATCCATTTCCCCTCGTATAAATAAGTGGATATGAAGTTCCATCTTGTTTTATTCCTTCATTACACCTTGCAAATGCATGATTAAGAATAACCATATTTCTTTGGTCTTGTGCAAATTCTCCACCTGCATAACTTAAAGAAGATTTACAAGATAAGGCATCATTTGCAGTTGGAAAATAAAAATCAACAGTATAGGCCAAATCGAAAGGTTCTTCTGGATCAAAAATTCTATATGTTGGAGTTTCTACACGTGCTTCTCTTGTATCTCCATAAAGTACAAAACATCTTCTAGCTTCTAGATTTCCAATAGCTTTTAAGTGTGGATTGATAATTTCCATAAATTCTTTTCCAATTTCTGTTTCCTCTGTTTCTCTTTCACCATTAGGCAATCTTCTGTCTGCTCTTTCAAGCAACCTTTCATTCAACCTATTATGTCTTTGTCTCATATTATTATAAGCTAATTTTTCAGAAGCATCTAGAGAAAAGAATGTCCATGGGAAAGTTTCTTTTTCATAAAGTAAACTTTTTTCTTCAACTAAAGCTGTTGATTCAATTTTCATACTTTTAAGTAAAGGAAAAATCTTAAAAAGCTATCTAATTAAGGTTTGAAATATTTTGAGAATAATTCTGTGAATATCAAATTTTCAGCACTATATGGTCGTCCTGTACTTTGATATTTTGAATACAGTATTTGAACACTAACTCTTATTGAATTTTTACTTTTGAAATTTAAAATTATTCTAAATTGATCCTTATTAGACCATGGAGTAATACCTGAAGTTAAACCCGCAAAACTAAAACTAAACTTTAAATTAAATTCATCTTCAAGATTTTCTATTTTTCCAGGCTCATAATCATAATAAGTACTTTCTTCTTTGGTAAATTCCTTCCCCATTATTTTTAGGAATTTTTCGACATTCATACTTTTAATAGTTGATATATCCCAATCATGTAAAAATATAATTATTTTATCAATATCTATTTGTAAACGAGAAAATAAGTCTAGAACTTGTTGAGTTAATTTACTTGGAGATCTTCTAAACATAATTTCTTTTAAAATTAGTTAGTATTTAAAATTATAGTCTTTTAGCGCCTTGAGCGATTTTAGAAAGAATATCAGACATGTCTTTGTAATCGACTACTCTACTACCACTTGCTGTTTGTGGGCTAGCTGATTGAGCTGGCTGTTGTGGTTGAGATTGATATTGATATTGGGGTTGTGATTGTTGCTGAGGAGCTGAATATTGTGGTTGACTTTGAACTGGTTGGCTCATTTGTTGAGGTTGTGGAGCTTTTCCTTCTCTTTTATTAATTAAATCTTGTAATGCAGAAATTAAGCCTTTTAGATCTTGAATACTTTCCTTTTCTGTATCAAAACTAATTTTCACTTCCATTTTAGAAAATCAAGCTTATGGTTATTTAAATATCTTTTTATTTTCCAGAATATACTTTGGATTTTTTAGTTAAGTTTAAATAGAATTTTTCTTTATTCATTTTATGGATCTTAAAGGTAAAAAAGTTTTATTTATTCTTTCTAGCAGAAATTTTAGAGATGAAGAATTCTTAGAACCTAAAAAGATTTTAGAAAATTTAGGAGTTAATATTACTATTGTAAATGAAACAGGAAGAGAATCTGTTGGAATGTTAGGTACTAGGGTTGAACCAAATTTAAATTTAGATAAAGTAATTGTAAATGATTATGATGCAATAATTTTTGTTGGTGGTTCTGGAAGTACAGTTTATTGGAATAATCAAAAAGCAATGAATATTATAAAAGAAGCTAAGATAAAAGGAAAAGTTGTAGCTGCAATTTGTATGGCTACTGGAACATTAGCTAAAGCTGGAATTTTAAAAGGAAAAGAAGCTACTGGTTGGGATGATGCAGAAGAAGTTATTGTTCAAAATGGTGGAAAATATACTGCTGAAGATATTGTTATTAATGGAAGAGTAATTACAGCTTATGGACCAAAACAAGCTAATAAATTTGGACTAGAAATTGCTAGATTATTAACAAAAGGAAATTTAGAAGATTAGGCAGCTACTAAAGATTCTATCTCTTTTAATCTACTATAACCATACATATTTTCTATATTTATAATTCCTCTTGACCTAACAAGAGACCTATCTTTTATAACTTTTCCAAAACCTCTTTTAATTAAAGTTGAATTGGATTCTTCTATTGCTTCTGACATACAATCTGAGAATAAATTTGGATTAATTCTATTTTCACAATAATTAATTTCATAGAAAGCTATATTTTCATAACCTAAATATTTAGCAACTGCTAATCTATGATGACCATCTACAATTAAATAATGATCTTCATTTAAACTAACAACTGGAGGTAGTAATAAGAAACCGTTTCCTTCTCTGTACATTCTAAGAACTCCTTCTAATGAACTTGGTCTAAGAGTTTTTTGAGTAGGTTTTACTACTTCTAAATCTAAGTTAATTATTCCCACAAGTAAATGTAAAGCCATAAATTTATAAGAATAACTTTTGTATTTCTTTTATGGATATAATTAAAGGTATAGAAATTATTGATTTAGGTTTGTATATTAAAGAGTATAAAACTTTAGTAATTTCTGATGTACATTTAGGTTATGAAGAATCTTTAAGTCAAAAAGGTGTTTTAATTCCTAGAGTTCAGTATAAAGATACAGTAGAAAGAGTAACTAAAGTTTTGAAAAATTATGATGTTGAAACTGTTATAGTTACTGGTGATTTAAAACATGAATTTGGAGTTATAAATAGGAGTGAATGGAAAAATATTCTTGATATTATTGATTTATTTTTAAAATATGCTAAAAGATTAGTTTTAATTAAAGGAAATCATGATGTTTTAATTCCTTATATTACTAAAAAGAAAGGAATTGAAACTTATGAATATTATAAATTTGGAGAGATTATTGCTATACATGGAGATGAAATATTAGATAATGAGGATTTTAAAAAAAGTAAAATTATCTTAATGGGACATGAACATCCTGCAATTGGATTTAAAGAAAAAGCAAAATATGAAACTTATAAATGTTTTTTAAAAGGTAAATATGAAAATAAAATATTAATTGTTTTACCTTCTTTTAATAAATTAACAATTGGGACTGATGTTTTAAGAAGAGAATTATTAAGTCCTTATTTGCAAAAAGATCTTAGTAATTTTGAAGTTTTTGTAATTGAAGATGAAAAAGTTTTGAATTTTGGAAAAATTAAGTATTTAGTATAAAATTATAAGGAACTTAAACTCTATTTTATTATGGGAAAATTACATAATTTAAAAAAAGTCAAACATGTTAGGTGGTTAATACCTGGCTGGGCTTATTATCAATATTATAAAACACATAAAAATAAAGGTGGAAGTAAAAAAGGAGCTGTTGCAAGTGGTGTTAAAGCTGAAGCTGTAAGAATTGTTGCTGCTGTTTCTTTTCCAGTTCCAGGAACTTATGAATTAAGTACAATAGGTTTAGCAGTTTTAAATAAGAAAATTAAGAAAAATGAAATTGAATTTTTTACTTTAAAAGATGTTAAAAATAATATTCCAATTTTAAAAATTAAATCTAAAATTAGGAGAAAACCTTATAAGAAAAATAAAATTATTTTAGGTAAAATCAAAGCTAAAGAAGTTTTTAACAAATATACAAAACGCAGATTAAGAAAATTTAAGATTAAATATTAATCAATTCATCATGATAAACTATATTTAAAAAATTTTCTTTAGTCTAAAAAGATAAATTAAAAAATATATTTTCTATCTGTAACTTTTTTGTCTGGCAGCACGTGCTCTAGAATCGTTTGGTTTTCTAGTTTCTTTGTAACGTATATCGGCAACCAAAAGGTGTCTATCGTAATCTAAGAATGTCTTTTTTAATTTTTTATTTAATTCTACTAATGCTCTTGCAATTGCAAGTCTTGCAGCTTCTGCTTGACCTTGAATTCCGCCGCCTTTTACATTTACTTCAATATCAACTTTATCAGAAGATTCAGAAGCCAATAATAAAGGTTCCATAATTCTATTTCTTATTAATTCTGGTTGTATTGAAGAAAGTAATTTTCTATTAATTCTTATTATTCCTTTTCCTGGCATTAATGTTGCTCTAGCTAAAGCACTTTTTCTTCTTCCTGTTGTCATAATTGCTTTAGATTTTGTTACCATATTTATTGTGCCACGTCTTTACCATAAATACTTGATAAGTCATTAACTGTTATGAAATTTAATGTTTTTAATTTACTATAATGAGCTGACTCAATAGTTTCAATTTTTTGAGTTGAATAAGTTTCAGGAATACCTTTAAAACATTTAACTCTTTTATATGCTCTTCTTCCTCTATCTTGTTTAAATGGAAGCATTCCCCTTATTGCTCTTCTTACAACTCTATCAGGAGTTTTTGGATAAAATGGTCCTTTAATTGGGCCACCTACATCATTACGCTTTTCTTTAAATCTAGCCATTAATGATTTTCTATTTCCAGTTACAATTACTTTTTCACAATTTAGAACTATTACAGATTCGCCTTCTAATGCTTTTTTAGCTGCAAAAGTAGCTAATCTGCCTAAAATTAAGTTTGTACCGTCAATAATCATATTTTTACGAAAAGATAGGGGTTTTTAAAGTTTTCTAAGAAATATAGAATTTAACCAATAATTCTTACTTTTTTACCTTTAGGGTTTTCTTTCATTAATTGTTGAATAGTAATTGATTTTCCTACTTTGTTTATTTTTTCTTTAGCTTTTTCTGAAACTTTAAAAGAAGCAACAGTAACTTTTTTTGTTAATTCTCCTTGAGAAAGTACTTTTCCAGGAACTAATGCTATTTCATCATTTTCAATTGCTTTTTCTATTGTTAGAAGATTAACTTCTCTTCTTGTTCTTGTAGTTCTAGTAAGATCGTCAGCTATTCTTTTCCAAATAGGAGCTTTTTCTTTTGTACCTAGAGATCTTAGATCTGCTATTAATTTTCTTGTTGATAAATTTGTAGGTCCTGTTCTTTTTGCCATATTCTTGGGTTTTATGGATTATTTATAAAGATTTCTAATTAGACTTCTTTTCTTAATTTCTCATATTCCTCTCTAGAGATATTAATTTGTTTTAATATTTCATTAAGAAGACCTTTTCCTATTTCTTCATTGCCGTGAATTGGAACAACAGTTATTCTTCCATCTGGATGTTTGTATCTCACATGGCTTCCTTTTTGATGTATTTTTTCAAAACCTAGTTTTTCTAGAATTTTGCATAATTTTTTACCAGGAATTGTAATAAGTTTACTCATTACTATTTACCTCAACCTGTTGAACACCTATAAATTTCAAAGGTTGAAATTCTTCTATTTTTTTTGATTCAAGACACAATTCAATAGCTTCTTTAATTCTTGACATTACTTCTTCTACAGTTTTTCCTTGAGTATAACACCCTGGAATATCTGAAACTTTAGCTATGTAAATTCTGTCTTCATCTTGTTCTATTAAAACCGTATAATTGTAAATTTTTGTCATAGTATTGTTTACAATCTAAAACTTATAAAGATTTCTAATTACCTCATAAATCTATTTTCCCAATTTTGCATATCATTTTCATTTAAGTAAATTGAGTCTCTTTTTCTTATCTTTGGTTGTTTTTGTTTTATTATAAAACCTATTCCTATTCCAACTAAAATACCTGAAAGGTGTGCTATGTTTGCTGTATCACTTGGAATAAAAATACCAAATAAATCTAGAGCTGCCCATATTATTGCTGCTAAAAACATAGGCATTGGAACTCCTAAAGCAAATACTTGCATTTTAGGTTTTAAAATTGTTAATGTTCCAATAATTCCAAAAATTGCTCCTGAAGCTCCAAGAACTGCATTGTAAAATGGAATTGAAGCTAAACCTGCAAATATTCCTGCTGCTAAATAAACTAATAAGAATTTTTTAGATCCAATTTCATTTTCTAAAATTAATCCAAATATGGCAAGTGCTAACATATTATACAATAGATGAATTAAAGAACCATGTAAGAACATTGAAGTAATTAACGTCCATGGTTGTTGTAAAATTAAAGATGAAGTTAATTTGAAATTATCTGTAACAAATGGAAAAATATTTTGCAATACAAATAAGACTACACAAATTCCAATTATATACAATGTAAAGCGTTTGTTTTCCACAAATTTATTTGTTATTCGGTATTAAAAAGCTTTTTAAATTGAAAATTTATTATATATGCTTCTATAGACTTTAAACTATAGTATAATATTAAACTCTTAATATAATGGAAATAATATTCTTCTTTTAGATTATTCTTGAAATTTTTCAAATATACGGGAATGACTGTATAAAACCTTAAATAGAATTTCCAATTAATTAAATTTAGTGAAGGAGTTATGGGAATTAAAAGAAGAAATTTAATAGTATTAGGAATAGCTATGTTCTTAATGATTGTTAGCTTTGTAAATGCAACACCAGTTTCTTTAAGTGGTGAGGTATTAGACTTTCATTTTAATAACGAATTAGTTTTTGGAGAAAATACTAAATTAGTGTATGATTTTTCTGGAAATAATAATTTAGGAATGGCAAATACTCCAATATGGGATTCTGATGCTGGAAAAACTGGAGATGGTGCTTTTGTTTTTGACGGTTATAATGATAAAATTACTGTAAATGACAGCAATTATTTAAGCCCAAGCAATACTAGAAAATTTACTATATCTTTCTGGGTTAAATTTAATAGAACTTCTTTTAAAGGAGAAGGATCGCAAAAAGATTATATTAATTTTTTAGGAAAAGGTTCGTCTAATAATCATGAATATACATTTAGATACTATAATAGTACAAGCAGAACACCTAATAGAATTAGTTTTTCTCTTTATAGTTTAACTGGAGGAACTGGAACAACTGTATATATTGATGAAACAATAAGAAGCGGTGAATGGATGCATTTAACTGCAATATATAATGGAACTCATTTACAATTATGGAAAAATGGAAATTTAAAAGATACAGAAATTGTCAGAGTTAGTTTAGGAAACGGAAATGCTCCATTAAATATTGGAACGAGAGATGGAAATAGTTATTTTAGAGGATCTTTTGACGAGCTTGTTGTTTTTAATAGGGCTTTAAGTTTTTCAGAAGTTCAACAAATTTATAATTCAGGATTAAACTTAGATAATATTCCTACTGTAAACTCAACTAATGTAACTATTAGTCTTAATGCAACTACAAATGTTACAAATACTACTGCAGTTAATATTACAAATATTACTTTACCTCCTACTGGAGATGTAGATAGATTTGGAATTAGAAAAATTTATTCAACTACTGGAAAAGATTGGACTTCTAGTTGGGATAATGGAAGAGCTAGAACTTTCTCAGGTGTAGATCCTCAAGATTCTTGGTTTGATGCAGATCATGGAAATGCAAATTATAAAGTTGATGGAAATGGTTTATTTAAAATTACAGGATCAGTTCCAAGAATGTATATTCATGATCCTGCACTTAGAGATGAATGGAGAAATGTTGAAATGACTGTTTATGCAATGAGAGTTGCTGATAGCAATATTGCTTATGGTGGAATTGTTGGTGCTGCAAGAACTAATCATGGAACTACTGGTGATGAAGATGTAGATTCTTGTGATACAAGAGGATTAATGGCTAGAATGAGACATGACGGAAAAATTGATTTTGAAAAAGAAACTAGTCACCCATCTTCAAAAGTTGTTAATAGTAGAACTAAATGGTCTGGCGGCTTACCTAAAAACATGTGGATTGGATACAAGTATGTTGTTTATGATTTACCAAATGGAAATGTAAAATTAGAATTGTACATTGATGAAACTGATGGATTAAATGGTGGAACTTGGGTTAAGATAAATGAATTTGAAGATAACGGAAGTAATTTCGGTACTACTGGAACTCCATGTGCTCCTGGAATAGATCCTGGATTAAAACTTTCAAATGGTGCAAGAGCTGGTTCAGAATCTGGTAAACCAAATGTGGCAGTTTATTGGAGAACAGATGGTGTAGGAACTGATGGTATGATATACAAGAAGATGAGTGTTAGAGAAATATACTCCTAAATAGATTACAGTATTTTTAAAGATTATATTCTTTTTTTATTTCTTTTACAAGTTCAAGTAATTCTGGATGTAATTCTTTATTTGCAGTAACTAATTCTCTTGATTCAAATGACCAAGGTTTGCCGTTACTATCTGTTGCTGGACAACCTGCTTCTTCTAATAATAACACTTGAGGTGCTAAATCCCAAACATCTTTATCAGAACTAACATACCAATCACGTCTTCCAGCAGCTACATAAACTGCCATTACTGCTGCACTACCAAGAGCATTTGCCCAAGCTTTTTTCTTACAAGCATTTTCATACATATAAAGTGGCCATTGTCCTTGTTTATTGTGAGATGGAATACAACCAACTGATTTTACTAAACTAGTTGTTTTTGAACCTTGAATTCTTTCACCATTTAAATATGAACCATTTCCTCTTTGAGCAAAATAAAGTTCATCTAATATTGGGATATATATTGCACTCATTAAGGGTTTTTTATTTTGTAAAATAGCAACAACAGTACCAAAAAGAGGATTATGTGTTTTGAAATTAACAGTTCCATCTAAAGGATCTAGAATCCATAAATATTCTGCATTTGGATTTATTCCTTCTCCTTCTTCGGACATAATTCCATGATCTGGATAATTTAATCTAATTTCGCTTATTAAAAATTTATTTGCAGCTTCATCAGCTTCAGTTACAAGATTATTAGTATCGTCTTCACCTTTCATCTTATGTTGAAGATCTTTTTTACTGTAAATTTTAAGTAAAATATTACCTGCTTCTTTTGCAATACTTTTTATAAAATTAGATAATTCTTCAAGATTAATATTTTCTTTGTTCATTTTAATTATAAAATACTTAAGCTCCTATTAATACCATGAATAGCATTAGGTATACTTCCTGTGTTATATCTATGACGAAGTTTTGCTTTTCCTAAATTAATACGCAGACCATATAGTGCTAGTTTATTTCCCAAATCTTTTATTTGAGGACCTGTTTCAGAATATCCTTTTAAAAATGCACCTAATTTATCATTTGAATAATAAGTAGACCAAAAAGCAATGTCAAAAGCAGGATCTCCAATTTTTGCTTGTGATAAATCAACAGCACCAGAAATTTCTCCCTTAGCAGGATCAATTAAGATATTACAATCATAAAAGTCACCATGTAATAAACTATGTGATGCACCATTAATAAGACCTTTATTATCTTCAAATTTTTTTCTTATTTTTGTTTCTTTTTGTTCATCAATTATTCCATTTTTTACTAAATAAACTAAAGTTTCTTCTAATTGTGTAGTAACTGCATCTTCCCAAGTTGGTTTTATTGCTGTAAGTTTTCCTTCTAAAGCATTTATAATAGAAAAATAACCAGAACCTTCAATTTCATTAACAGGAATTCTATGAATTCTTCCTAAATAATTTCCTGCTATTCTCCCATATTCTAAACTTTGTTCTGGATGTTCACTTAAATGTGAATCTAAAGTAGTAGTTCCTATTTTTTCAAGAACAGAAAAATCATATGAAAATTCATCATCACGCAATTCAGTAGCTGATACTTCCGGCACAAGAACACCATTATCTGCTAATAATTTATAAACAAGACCTTCTACTTTAACATACCAATCTGGTTCACTACCAGTATAAACTCTGAAAACTTGTTCTCTATTGAATGGAACATCAACATAAAATATTAAATGTTCATTTGCATGTGCTTTGTCATCTTCTTTGCTAGAAACACTTCTTGGATCAACACCAAAAACTTTTCTACTTATTCTAGGTATTTCTGTTTTTGCATCAAATAAACTATATCTGCTTCTTAATTTTGCTAGTTCTTCAAGAGACAGATTATTATCTGCTTTAGGATCAAATATATTTTCAAATGGTTCTATTAAAGGTGTTTGTACCATGAATTAGTTCTTAATGATAAATTTAAAAGTTTAACTATAATTCTTAGAACCTCTTTAAAATTAAATTATTAAAGTTTTTCTAGTTCTTCCAAATAATGGTTTGTAAATTAACTCTATTCTTTTAGGTTTAATAATATACCAAGACTGTCATGGTTCAAATATTTCTCCTTCTTTAATTGGGGCTGGTTTCAATCTTTTTAATCTGTGTTTTACAGCTAATTCTAAAATGTCTCCTTCTAATTTTTCTGCATAACCTTCAAGTTGAATTCCAATATCTGGCTGTCCTGGTTTTTCAGTAAGTGTAATTGATGCTGCAATTTTAGGATTTTCTTTTATTGCTTTTGAATGTCTTGTATTTTCTTGAGATAACCAATAAATGTTAAAATTATCATTTACATATATAACATCTGCAACCCAAATTCCTTCAGAGTCTTGAGTAGCTAAACTCATTAAATATCCTTTTTCAAGAACTTCTTTTATAATTTGTTTTATATCTTCCATGATTGTAAATGCGGAGTCTCTGATTGTTTCTGTTAGTTTTTGTGTATTATGGAGTTATCATAATGAGTGGTTATTTAAAAAGTAATAGCTGTATAAGTGAAAAGATTACCCAAATAAGCTTAAGAATCTTTGCCATAAACTTTTAGGTGCTTTACTGTAAACAACAGCATTTCCTGTTTGTTCTAATTCCTTTTGAAGTTCTGGTGCTACTTTTACATCTATTTTTTGAGCTAAAGATTTAAATTGAATCAAAGAAAGGTTAGAACCTGAAAAATCCCCTCCGGCAGGGTATGCCTCTTCCAAGTTAGCTCCTGTAAGATCATTGTTCTTTAAAAATTTAGTACCAAGAAGCTTTGCATAAGATAAATTTGTTTTTTCTAATTTACAATTTGAAAGTTGGGATGCGTTCATAAATGAGCCACTTAAATTTGCTTGAATAAATTCTGTTTCTTCAAAAGTTATTTTAGTAAGGTCTGCTTCTTCCAAATTGGCTTTTCCAAAATAAGAATAAATTATTTCACTCTCTCCTAAACTTGCAAAAGACAGATTTGCTGAACGAAAATCACAACCTTGAATTCTTGATTTTTGAAAATTTGCTTTTTTAAAATCACATCCAATAAATGCAACATTTCTTAAATAAGCTTTTTTGAAAATTGCTTTTCTAAATCTAAAACCAGATAAATTAAAATCTTGTAA
>Ga0209542_10001302_pt1 | contig 58848 bp, 60 predicted proteins | sample RifCSPhighO2_01_FD_184028 | JGI IMG/M metagenome (GOLD analysis project Ga0209542, IMG submission 184028) | Soil microbial communities from Rifle, Colorado - Rifle CSP2_plank highO2_0.1 (SPAdes) (version 2) | ecosystem: Environmental > Terrestrial > Deep subsurface > Rock core/Sediment ...
CTATGCTTGAAAGAAGTTTCCTTTCAAGCTCCGCTTATAGATTATTACTCACCAAATCAGATGATGAGCTTTTTTCTGAGATTAAGAAAAAACTTGTACATTTAGCTGAAAAACAAGAGAAAATAGTGATAATTTTTAGTAGGTTTGATCAGCTAAAAAAAGATTTTGACTGGAATTTCTTATCAAATATTCAGTCTCTAACAACAATTGCCCCAAACAAAATTGTAGAAATATTTACATCAGTAAAGCCTTTAAATGAGACCGCCCCAGAAGCAGTCTCTGGTGGTAATTTAAACTTTTTCTCCAAAGATTTATATTTTAAACCTTTTGAAAGTTCAGACTTAAAAAAACTATTTCTATTGGAGCACACTCTTAAAGCTCATCCTAATCTAGATGACCTTATAAGTTTATCAGGGGGACATGTCCAGCTTTTTTATATTATTTTAAACTCTCATAAGCAGCAAAACTTAATGCTGGATCAATTTGTTAAACAGCAAATGAAGTCTTTGGTTGGCTATTTAGATTATACACAGAGAAAGCAGATTCAAAAAATAGCCAAAGGCAATCCCGGACTTGATCCGGGATCTATAGATGAATACCTTTTGGGTGTAGGCATGGTGACCGAAGGTCATCAGCTTTTTACTCCCCTTTTAACCCAATATATAAGGGAAAATATGCCTATTAGACTACCTGCCAAGGAAGCTAAATTATTTAAGCTTTTAAAGCTTAATATGGGTAAAACTGTACCAAAAGAAGAAATTTTTAATGAAGTCTGGGGAGAAAATAATGATTCAGCAACTGATTGGGCTTTGGATGCTTTAATTTACAGACTTAGAAAACACCCTTTTATGCTTTCTCACGGCTATATTATTGAAAGCAATAAAAAAGTGGGCTACAGCCTAATCCAAACTTAATCAAACTACTTGCATTATCTGCTTATACATATTAATATCTGAAAGAAACAAATAAGCATGGCGAATTCAGAAGCTAAAGAGCAAGTTATAGTTCCCTTAGATTTACTTCGTAGCCGAATTACTAAATTAACTTCCCGCATTCTTTTTAAGTTGGAAGATAGATCTGGATTTCCACTTAATCCTCCTATATATCAACCTGGAGCAATACCTATACCTGATGGCTCAAGTCCTTCTTTTTTAGAATATTCTATCCGCGGGCTAGAAGAATATCATGGAGTATTAGGGCGGTGGCAGTTTCCTGACGAACATCCTTTAATAATTTCTGCAAAACCAACCATTATTACCCGCAATACAGTCGGTGGATTACCAACACTTCCAAATGTTGACATAAATGTAAAAGATGCACTCATGCCTTTTTATACAGATACTGTTTTACCTCAATTATGCGAAGATAAAGATGAACCGGATACTTATGGAGAAACAGCATATCTAGACGCAGATGTACTCGAGTTATTAAACGAAAGAATCAATTTAGGACGTTATGTCGCACAGTCTAAAGTAAATGATAATCCAGAAATATGGAATGTTGTTTCTGATACCCCAGCACTTATTGAAGAATTAACAGATCGAGACAGGGAAAAGGTTGTAATAAACAATGCTCTTAAGATAGCTAGACGACATGGATTAAATGCACGTTTTACAAGAGGATTTATTAAATCGGTCATAGCACAAACAATTAATGTAGAAGTTGCATATTTACAAGGTCTCCCTTCTCAAAAATCACATAGTTTTGGTGGTTGATTTATCTGAAACAAGTTTGTATAATTAATTTTAAATCCGTTGATCCAGAAGGTTGGAACTGGGGAGGATTAAGATTGAGAGTATAATTTCAAGGTGGTACCGCCTTAAAGGCCCTTGTAAGTTTCTTAAGTTTTTAATACTTAGGAGATTTATAAGGGTTTTTTAGTGCAAAGCGCGAGCTTAGCTCAAACCCAAAAAATATGAATAATAAACTTAAACAAGATGAATTTGAATTATATGACCTTAAAATTGAGGTTGCGAAAGCCCATGGAGAATTTGTCTGCCATCATAAAGTTGGAGATTATTTTGAATTATCCGGAGAAAACCTTTCTATTCCAGCAGGACAAACATTTACAATTTATTCTCTAGCCGCATTGCTTCCCCTACTCCCTGCCAAACAAAGAATGACCGATCCAAATGATTTCATATCTACAGATACGGATGTGGCCTGTCCAGATCCAAATTGTAGTGCAATTTTCAGAATTAAAAGAATGAAAAAACGGATCTTCATACACAACGAAGTAAGTGTTATTCCATTAAAAAAAAGAAAAAAAATATGAGGGAATCAATGGATAATTCAGTTCCAAGAATAGAATTAGCTCCAGGTTATAGCATTTCAAAAATCCTTAAGGGTGGTTGGCAATTAGCTGGTGGCCATGGACCGATTGATAGAAAATCTGCCATTGAAGATATGCCTATATTTGTTCAAACTGGAATAACTACCTTTGATTTTGGAGATATTTATACTGGTGTAGAGGAACTAATAGGAGAGTTTATCAGACAACATGGGGCTAAAGATGTACAACTGCACACAAAATATGTTCCTGATTTAGATACATTACCTAGTGTGGATAGACCTTATACAGAAAGAGTTATCGATAGATCTTTAAGCAGACTGGGAATTGATACTTTAGATTTAGTTCAATTCCATTGGTGGGATTATTCTGTACCCAGATATATTGATGTTGCCCAACACTTAGTAGATTTACAAAGGTCTGGGAAAATAAGAAATATTGGAGTTACAAATTTTGATGTTCCTAGACTCAAAGAATTAGTTGAAGCAGGTATACCTATTGTTACTAATCAAGTCCAATATTCTGTATTAGATCAAAGACCAGAACATGGCATGGTTGAGTTCTGTCAGCAACAAGGCATAAAACTACTCTGCTATGGAACTGTTGCCGGAGGATTCTTATCAGAAAGATATTTAGGTGTACCTGAACCAAGAGAACCTTTAGAAAATAGATCGCTTACAAAATACAAACTGATAGTTGATGACTTCGGGGGCTGGGAATTGTTTCAGGAAATGTTAACAACTCTTGCAATAGTTGCAAAGAAACATAGAGTTAGTATGACAAATGTTGCAACAAGGTTTGTATTAGATAAACCCCAAGTTGCAGGAATAATTATTGGTGCTAGAAATACAAACCATCTTGAGGATAATTTAAGAGTATTTGATTTTGACTTGGATGAAGAAGACAATCGTCTTTTAGAATCAGTGATAAGAAAATCACCGGGTATTCAAGGCGATACCTACGCTTTGGAAAGAGATATAAATGATAGACATGGCAGAATTATGCACTATAATAACAACAATTTATGACTAGCGAATTATTTAGACATCTTCCGGAAGAGACACTTACCAGAATACCAAATAGACCCCTAGGCAGGTTCAGTGATTTTGTCGTAGCAGAACTTCCTGCTAGTTTAACTGCAATCAGGAAAGGAAGAAGTGATTATTCTAACCTTAACGAACTGAGTCATGAATTAATTGAGGGATTAACTCCAGATGTCATGGCAACAGCCACAGCAACACAAGATAATGCAGATCTTGCTTTATTAGATTTGCTTATTATGGATAATGCTCTTGTCAGAACAACTGGGCCAAATCCAAAATTAACTGCCTTAGTTGACAGTCTTGCAGCAGCAAACGATAGACCTCCTATTATTACCTACGAAGATGTTGTACTAACAAACCCTCTCTATACCGATTGCCGATTGCATACTAATGAAGAAATAGGATTATCTGAGAGAGATTTTTATATTGCACATAGAGAAATCGAAGGAGATCTTGATGTGCTGATAGACACAAGTAAAGAAGTTATATATATTCTCAAACAAGACGATTTAAACACGATCGGAAATGTAGCAGAAATGCTCCATACTGCCGGATTAAGATGGGTGGATATAAACGCCCGAATGGAACTTTTATGGAAAGCTATGCCTAAGGAACATTTTATTACTATCCGAGATTATTTCCTATCTCATCCAATTAGAACAACGCCTGATGGAGAAAAGTACAAAGGTCCAAGCGGAGCATTTACAGCTAAGATACCAGTCTTTGAAATTTTATTTGCTGGTGAAACAATGAAGCCAGAACAATTTCATTATTTTAAAGATAATGAGATGTATTTTCCCAGAAAAGGAAGAGAAGAAATTCAGGATGCATTACAATACCTGGAAGAAGGCTCCACCCTAACCCAACTTGCCAGTTTACTGGGTAATCCTCCCATCCTAAAAACTGAACTTGATCAATTTGATCATTATTTAAATCAGTTTAGAGGAATGCATTATGCCGGTATTAAACATCAAATTCCAGGAGCAGTTGAAGGAAATGTAAGCGGTTCTGCTGGTGAAGTCAAAGTTGGTCAATTCTTAAAAGGTAGAATGATAAAACACACTAGTTAATAATAAATTAATCAGGATATCCAAGATGCATTTTTTCTCTAACCGCCTCAACTACAGGCCGACTCACAATTCTTGCAGCTTCTGTTCCATCCACCACTATTTCTCTTAAGTCTCTACCTTCCCACTGAGATCTTCTTTCTCTAATTGGGTCAAGCATCTCATTTATTCTCTGAGCCAAAATTCGTTTTACAGCTACATCCCCCAATCCTCCCCTTTGGTAATGTTCAGTTAATTCTGCGACTTCATCTTTATTAGGATCAAATGCTCTAAGGTAAATAAATACAGGATTATTTTCTGTATCACCTGGATCATTAACTGTTTTGTGATTTGGATCAGTAAACATCTTCATTACCCTGTCGTTCACAACTACCTCGCTATCACTTAAGTTAATAATATTCCCCATACTTTTACTCATTTTTTCTTTTCCATCAGTTCCAACTAGCCTACCAACTTCTCCAACTAAAGGAGAGCATGGTACAAAAACATCCCCATAATCGTGATTAAATCTTCTTGCTAAAACTCTAGAATATTCTAGATGAGGAATCTGATCTTCACCAACAGGTACTAATACTTCATCCCCTGATCTTGGTGGTGTCGGAGAAACCATACATATATCAGCTACTTGGTCTACCGGATAAGCCATAAATCCCATTGTGGGATTTTTATCACTGCCGATTTCGCTTTTTAGAGTTGGATTACGGAAAACTTCAGCAGATTTAGCAATCATCATTAAAAGACCCGACAATTCATACCTTTCTGGAACCATACTTTGCTGTACAAAATGGATATTCGGGTCGTTTGGATCAAGACCAACGGAGAGCCAATCTTTTACAACAGAAACAACTGATTTAGCTAATAATTCCGGTTTCTCGGCATGGGTTGTTAAAGCTTGAACATCTGCAAGAAGAAAAAAACAATCATATCTACCTTCATCTTGAATTCTTTTCCACTCTTTGAGTGCGCCTACATAATGACCCAAGTGAAGTTCTCCTGTTGTACGCATTCCAGTAAGAACACGTTTAACCCCAGCTTTAGGAATTTGTAAATTTTGTGCTTCAATCATTTTCATTTGGTTTGGATTATAACTAGAAATTTTATTTTTTACAATAGGTTCGAACTACCACAAAAAAATCAATTAGCCTTCTCAATGACTTTATATAGTACAATCCCCAAAGAAACCATAACATTTAAGGAAATATTTACTCCAAACATAGGCAGTTCAACTATGGCATCAGATGCATCCATCACCTCTTTTGACACCCCATCAGACTCATGTCCCACTACTAAAGCCAGGGGCATTTTGTACTCAAATTTATCATAAGGGATTGATTTAGAGCTCTGTTCTACTGAAACAATTTGTACTTCTCCATTCGCCTTCGGCTCAGTCGAAGAAGAATTTTTGTTCGACCTTGTGGAGAACTTCCTTATTCTCTCTATTGCTTCTACTGCTGTCCCGCAATATTCCCAATCTACCCATTCAGTAGTATTGATAGAGGCTTTTTTAATACGGTGATTAGGAGGAGTTTCTGATCCCGCGCAAAGATAGATTTTTTTAGCAGCCACAGCATCCGCCAGCCTGAATATTGAGCCTATGTTATATGTATCTAATACATTGTCCAAAACAATATAAATCTCGTTTTTCGTTAGTTCGTTTTTCGTTTTATCTTTTAACGATTTTACGAATGACGAATTACGAAGCTCTTTTGCATTCAGCCTAACCATTTGACAAGTATACCAGTTTATGTCCATACTAAATTATGATAAAAATAGGTGTTGGTGTAGCTTTAGTTGCACTCTCAGCTCTTATTGGATTTGTAATAGGAAGAGCAAATCCAGGGTATGCCCCCCTTATTAAAACTCCAAGCACAGAGGAAAGTGTTCAGACTACCAAATCTTTGGAAGCAGCAGTTAATCCCCTTTTTAAAACTCAGGCTGCTACTTTCCAGGGCAAAATAACTTCCATTGCAGGTAAAACACTGCAAGTTACCTCAGATTCCGGAGAAAAAGGAGAATTTGATGTGTCAGATTCAGTAGTAATTTATAAATTTGCAGGAACTTCTACTACAGCTTCAGCCTCCTCTGATATAAAAACAATAGATACAGGTAGAGAAGTTTTAATATCACTTGAACTGCTAAATGGTAAATATCAGGCTGTCACAATCTCATATTTCAGATCTCCATGAAATAGTATGGATAATAATCTGCTCAAAAAAAAACCACCTGTTAAAATTATCCTGTTAGTGATTTCAGGGATCTTACTGATTATTCTGGCAGGATATTTTATTTTTACAAAAACACAAAAAGGCAAAATAATTACTCCTTTGCCTGCTCCTTTACCTACTCCTGCCCCTAAATTCAGCATTCCCTGCCCTGGTGATCCAAGTTTCTGTGAAAAAGCCCAGGAGGTTACAAAAAATGAAAAATACAGCGGACTGGGGGCAAAAGTCCCTGCCAACACCCCTGTTTATGCCCCTTTTGATAGTGTACTTTCATCATCACGCGCTATACTCTTTGATCCGGACTCCAAAATAAAACCTTTTGTTCAGATTATTCTAAAAGCCGATGATTCTACTCTACCCCTGGCTGTTTATGCAATTCATCCAACAGCCAAAGGAGGAATAAGTAAAACGGCTTTTAAAAAGGGTGAGATTATAGCCACTGTTTCGGCAGAGCCTTTAACTTATTTTGGTGATTATAACTTAATCTTTGCCCTGATGGATAAAGACGGCCTTTTACCCAAAGATAGGACTGAATTTATCAAATGAATAGATGCTTACCAAAAATTATTCTTTGCTTAAGTTTTCTCTTTCTGGTCTTTATTTTCCCAAAACAGGCTTTGGCTAACGGTACCGTACTTACTCCTGAAGGAACTTATAATTTATCCTCCGGTCAGAATACTGTTAGCGTAAAAGCTGAGCTTGGATTCGAGCAAGACACTTCTGGACAAACCTATGGCGAGATTTGTGCTAATGGTAACCGTACTGGAAATGGCACTACTTATCGTCCTGGAGCTGGCTATATTACGTGGACAGGCGACGTAGGGCCAGGATATAATTGGTTTGATTATAGAGTGAGCACATCTCCGATTAATGGTTGTTCTGATGGTAGTTCTTGGGGAATTCGTTCAGTTACAGTTAATGCTTATGTTGCTCCACCCGACTGTAATACCGGGCTTTCTTGCGGGGCTTGTAATATTGGACCTGCTGCTGATAGCTGTCAAGTTTATCAGAGCGGTTGTCATTTTACAACATATAATAATGGAGCAGCTACTTGTACAAGGCCTGCTACTGATCAGCCAAACAACTGGTGTGGTGCTTCATATAATGTAAATAACTGTACCAACGGTACCTGTACAACTTCCGGTGCCTGTACTACTAATGCTCCCAATCAGACAACTTGGGGAAATAGTGAATATAGTTCAACCTGGAGCGGCAATAACACCTGGATTGGGGAACATTGGAATAACGTTGGTTCTGCGACTCTGTGGGCGTATAAGATCAACAATAACTACTGGAATGTATCCCCGACCCCCCGTACATACAATGCTGACTGGAATTATCTTTGCCGTGAGATTTATAGTTTTGGTGCTACCTGTGGCATTGTTAATCCCGGAGACAGTTCTACAACCAGAACTGTCATAGACTTCAAGGGAGCTGTACCTGGCTCTTCTCTTACCTTCCCGGGAATCTACGAGGGTACCTCTTACAATGTAACCTGGCCTGGCAATGCTAATTACAATAACTACCCCTGTGGTATAGTACAAAACGATATCAAGGTTACTCCAACTGAACTCAGTGTCTGTAATGGCGTTACCTGTGTACCCGGATATATCACAGGTGCTGTCTATGCTGGCAATACTGTCGCCTGTGCTAATGTCACTCTGACTGTTAATCCCTTAAATATAGCCTGTGTCTCCGGTACAAGCTGTGCAGGGGGAACTGCTGGAAGCACAACAGGCAGGCTCTCAACTGAAAACGGAGGCAGCTGGAATAATCCGGTCAACCTGACAGTCACAGGCACCGGTCCCATTACCAACTATTATGCTGCCATGTATACAGGAACCACCTTAACCAATGCCAATACTTTTCTATCTGATGCCCAGGGCAGAGTACCTTCTCCAGGAGCTAATGGGTTTTTGCTTAGGTATGACAGTACCAGTCATTATGTCTGGGCTTCTGGTGCATGGCGAAATCTACCATGGGATATTTATAATGGTGCTGAAAACATAGGGCAGATAGTTTCAAATGGAACAAGATCCTGGCAGGTAAAATTTCTTTCAGGTTATGGCAGTAAAACAATGCGTACATCAGCATATGTTGAAAACAGCAGTGGATTAAAAGCTCTTAGCCCTTAGCAAATTCTTACCCCAGTACACAAGGTACAGCTAGTACAGTTAAATCACAATTATAAGTACGTGTTAGGCTGTTTGTTCTCAAAACAAGCCTCAGGGTTTCTTTGTTATTAATAGTTGTTTTTGTAAAAGAACTGAATGGCATTTCAGCAATTCCTGCTGTAGTATTTTTGTCAATACCAGACCCAACAACCTGCTGAATAGTAGGATTTGTTCCGTCAAAAGTTAGCATATCCGGGGATCTAAAATTGCCTCCCCTGTCTATTGCTATTGCTGCCACTACTTTGTTTAAGCTATCACTGTGAATAAGAGCGTTAATATAAAGCGTTCGGTTATTACCACTTAATAATCCAAACTGAGATTCGTAGGGTTGAATTCTACTCACAGATCCCCCACTTATATCAATTGTATTTACTATTCTGTTTGGATTATTTGGCGATTCTCCAACAGTAATATTTGGATTAATGCTCCAGGTTTGATTGGCCCAGGTAACTGATCGAGGAAGCTCATTAATTACTGGAGTTGGGGTGGGGGTTGGAGTGGCTGTAGACCCTTTTACTACATCTATCCTGTTCACAATTCCTTCTGGTAGCTTACCCTGGCCTGCATATTCAGTAAAAGTGTATGTATTTCCTGGCTGGATCCAGTTTATGCCTGTCCAGGTATAATGAGGGTTTTGGACAACTAAGCTTTCCGGACCATGATTGACTGCTACCCAAACCTGCATAGTATCAGAAATACCATTGCCATTAAAAGATAATGTATATAAATCAGGATTTCCTGCCTCTGGTGTAACTGAAAGGGGTTGAGAAGTTGCTGACCTTAAAACCTTTGTTGAGCCAAGCAAAGAAGTGCGGGATGAATCAGAATAGACATTGAAGTCATAGCGATTACCGGCATTAAACCAATTAGGTCTATCCAGTCCAGAGACTCCTCTATTAAATAAAACCTCCGGGGCTCCATTAACACTCAGCATGACTTCCCCTGCCGGGTTGCCTGTATTCCAGCTGATTTCTGTTGCTCCAGGTCCTGTTGTACCTGCTGGTATGGGATTAGGAGAAGCAGAGATAACTGAATCAGCAGAAGCATCTCCATCTGCTATTACTGCCATCAAAAGGGCAGAAAAAGCAATTCTGCCTGCTTTGGAATGAACTGCTTTTTTTCCTAAATTCTTAATCCCTCTGAATCTTTCCATATTATCCTATAATAGTAGCATATTCCATGCATTTTGTCAAATTCTAGCTTTGTATGAGTTCAGTTCTTCCCAGCGGAATAGTTACAGATCAACTTCTTGCTTTTTGTCAAATAATACAGCTATTATAATAGTATGCCTGCCAGATTTAGAAGGTTTCTTATTGTTGGTTTTCTTCTATTTCTTTCACTATACCCTAACCCCTATACCCTAACCCCTACCTTTGCTGACTGGACTCTGGATTTAGACCCTCCGTCTACTATTTTCGCTCCCGCTCCATCTTGCACAAACTGTGCTAACGGGGAAATATCTACCATATCTCTTGCCTGTTCTGATACAGGTGGTAGCGGTTGCAGGAATACATATTATACAGTTGATGGTTCTACCCCCGGTTGTACTGCTCCTGCAACATTATATTCAGGTCCATTTCCGGTCAGCGGCAGCAGTCAAACAATCACTATTAAAGCTATCAGCTGTGATAATGCCGGCAATACCGCTGCGGTAGTGTCTCAATCAATTACCTTTTCTGCTGCTGTCTGTACTCCCAGCTGCAACGGTGGTACCAGTTATTGTCCTGGTTATGCATATTCTGATGGCTGTAGTGGCACATGTACCAATGGGACTAAAACTTGTAGTGGAGGCCTGATATGTAACACCTCTACCAATGTATGTACCGCTCCCCCCCCCTGGATTCAAACATCTGGCGGAGATGTTCATTCAAATGAAACAATCAATACCCCTGGAGGACCATGAAGAAGAAAGGGTTTAGGGTTAAGGGTTTAGCGACTAGTTTAATTGCAATTTCTTTTTTGGTATTTGCCTTACTATACCCTATACCCTATACCCTATACCCTGTTCATGCCCAATCCCCTCAATGTGCAGGAGGCGGAATTTCAAGGGCAACAGGCCTTGTAACAACTCCCATAATAGGCTCTGACAGCAAATTCTACACTTCAGGTGAAGGAGGATGCTCAATTGATCCAAAAATTGGCTTTATTCCCTATAAAATCCCAACCTATGATGAATTAAAATCTATTTATTACAACCGTGCCCCTTTTGGAACAAATAAGGTAGAAATTACAGGCAATGCCACCCAAGCCAACCTCAATTTCACTACTGATTCTGTCTATTTAATCACAGGAGACCTGAATCTTTCCGGCAATCCCCCGGGAGCAGCCGTTAAAACAGGTGTTGTGTTTGTAGAGGGTAAATTAAATATCAGCAGTAATTATACTTATGGGGCAAATCAGGCAGACAGGGGTACGGTTTTTATTGTCAAAGATGATGTTAATTTTACTCCTTCCGGAAGTCTAACCGACATCCAAGCAACTATTATTTCCTCTGGAATAATTTGCACCGCAAGCAATGACTTTACTTCTACTTGTCCTTCATCAGGCTTTATAAGCGTATCACCTGCCAATCAATTAAATATTTATGGAAGTTTAATCAGTCTTGATTCCAATAAACCTATAAGGTTCAGAAGAAGTTTAGGTGCGGCAGATGCAAATACTGCTGCTGAAAAGGTCAATCTTGAACCTAAATATCTGGTGCTTTTAAGAAATGTTTTATCTACAACTTTCCAAAAATGGTCAGAAGTAACAACCCCTAGCTTCACCCTTCCCATTCCTCCTTCAGGACCTATTCCAACCTCCCCACCTTTTCCCAGCAGCGGTTTAGTGGCCTATTATAAAATGGATGAAAGTAGTGGTGCTACGGTTGCTGATTCAACCACCAATAATAATACTGGAATTTCCAACTCCTCTGCTAATATTGGGACAGGCAGAATTGGGAAAAGTAGAACTTTTAATGGCACATCTGAGTATATTGATATTCCGGTTCCTTCTACCAGCTCCCTTAATCTAACCTCAACAGTTACTCTTTCAGCCTGGGTCAATCCTACCAATGTCAATAATACAAGACAGGAAATTTTTAGCCGGGGATATTGTGACTGTCAGGCCGGAGGCAGTGGTTATGGCATGAATTTAGGCTTAAATAGCAATGCCAAATTTAATATTGGAGGCATGGCTGGAGGTAATCTTGATGGCACAACAGATGCAGTTAATGGCAGATGGTATCATGTAGTGTCAATTACCAATGGGGCAAATAGTGAGTTATGGATTAATGGAGTCAAGGAAATAACTACCAATATCTCTGTTGCCGGTGGCAGCACCTCTATAGCGGCTAAGATTGGAGCTGTTTTTGGCTCAGTAGGACCTAACCCAATTAATCTTTTTAAGGGTTCAATTGATGAGGTAGGAGTTTGGAATAGAAGCTTAACATCCAGCGAAATTGCTACTCTTTATAATTATGGCTTTGGATTTACCTATGGCACTACTTCTGCCCCTCCAGCCACAACTATTCCTGATGCTCCGACATCACTCTCTTCCACCCCAGGCAATGCCCAAGCCACCCTTAACTGGACTGCCCCAGCCTCTGATGGAGGGGCTGCAATTACCAATTACAAAATCTACAGAGCTACCAGTTCTGGAGCACAAGGTTCAACCCCCATAGCCACCATAGGAAATGTTCTAACCTATCTTGACAGCAGTCCCCCTTTAGTTAATGACACAATCTATTACTATAAAGTTTCAGCTGTTAATTCAATTGGCGAGGGGCCAAAAGGCAATGAGTCCTCTGCAACACCTTCTGCTCCACAATCTCCTCCTAATACACCCACTCAATTAACTGCCACTTCTGTATCTTCCACCCAAATTAACCTGTCCTGGACTGCTCCAACCACTGGCGGACCTCCTACTACCTATAAAATTTTAAGGTGCAGCGGCAGTACTGTTTGTACCCCGACTGCACCGGAAATAGATACAGTCACTGCCCCAACTGTTACCTATAATAATACTTCCCTTACTTGTAACAATGGCTATACTTATGCAGTAGTAGCCTCTAATAGCGGTGGAGATTCAGCTATTTCTAGTAGAGCCGCAGCAGCCCTGGCTTGTCCTTCTTCTACTTCTATTGTCTATGGGGATGCTTCAAGTGGTGGATCGCAAAGTTCTATTATTATTGGTGCAGATGGATTCCCTGTAGTTGTTTACGCGAGTACTGGATACCGGTTAAAGATATTAAAATGCGGTAATACCAGCTGTTCCGCAGGCAATATTGTTAGAACACCTTCAAATGAAGCAATATATCATTCTATTGCCATAGGTACAGATAACAATCCTGTTATTGCCTATACTGAAGCACCGTATCCGAATAACTATCTAAAGGTGGGACACTGCATAGATGCCAGTTGCTCTAACTGGAATGTATCTATAGTAGATTCAGGCAGTGGTGATTTTACTGGCTATTACCCCACTATCACTAAATCTTCCAGCGGATTACCTATGATTGGCTATTACCAACAACCGGGTCAAAACCAAAACCTTAAATTTGCCCAGTGTGCTAATAATGACTGTTCTTCCAGAACTATCAATACTGTAGCCTCTGGCAATGGTAGTGGCGGCGCTGGCAACGGCCTTATTAAAGGCTCTAACGGTAATCCGGTCATTGCCTATTCGGCTAACGTATTAGGTCAAAATAAATTAGCTGTCTGCGCTGATGCGAATTGCTCTTCCAGTACTATCAATACTATTGATACATCTGCAAACTTCAGCCTTATATTCAACTCCGTTGCCATTAGCACAGATACCTTCCCTATCATAGCTTATGTTGAAAATGGCGGGACGGTTTTGAAAGTAGCCAAATGCACCAATGCCAGCTGCTCTGCTAAAACTATCACTGTTGTTGACTCATCCGGCAGCTTCAATGGAACATCTATGGCTATCCTCCCATCAACCGGCTTTCCGGTCATTGCCTATTTTGATTTACCTTCTCAATCCCTTAAAGTACTAAAATGCGGCAATACTAATTGTTCTTCTGGCAATACCATTAGTTTCGTTGATGGCGGTAAGGTGGGTGTTTTTAGCTCCTCTCCTTATTTCATGGCTATTGGTACGGATGGGTTTCCCGTCATTTCATACCTGGATAATGTTGCCTGGAAGCTTAAAATAGCCAAGTGCAGTAATGGAGCCTGCAACTAAAGTTTAAAGTTTAGCAAATGGGAAAAACTTAATTACCGTCTTTTTATTATCTTCTGATAAATTATTGCCTGCTAGGTCAAGACTCTTTAAATTTTTGAACAAAAATAACTGTGGAGGCAAATCTATTAATTGATTATCGGAGATATCTAGATGCTGTAAGCTCTGCATATTGAAAATGACTGTTGGGAACATTGATAGTTTGTTATTCTTGAGAGATAAATCAGTCAGGTTTTTTAGCTTTAAAATGCTCCCCGGCAGATATGTTAAGTTTTGCTTAGAAAGGTCTAAAACACAAGCTATTTCTATATTTTTTAAGGCCTCATCCAAATTGGTAAACCTTTTGCAAACCACCGGAGGAGAACTAGGTAAAAGTGTCTGGTTTTGAACCTTATCTTGAGGCTTTTGAGGCTGATTAAATTTAGTATAAAGAAATGAGCCTGAAACTACGGCTACTGAAACAATAATGATTAAGGTTACAAACACCTTCAAAGAGGGAACTCTCATAATCTAACTTTATATAAAAAAGCTCCTGCCTGTCAAATCGACAGCAATTACTTAGTTATTTCCTTGCCTAATTTTTTAGCCAGATCTTTATAAAATTCCTGTAAATCTGATAGCTTAAGAGGTATTAACATTTTGGGCAAATAATCAAAAGTTTTAACTTTCAGGCAATCAGCAGCAATTGTGTATAGATCAATCTCTATCTTAAACTTTACCCTTGCTCCTTCCATTAAGTCCCAAAGCGAAAATTCTTTTAAGAGGAAATACAAATCAACAAAATCTTTAACCTGGCTTCTTTGATGTATTGTTTGCAGTTTGTTTACTGCAATATCAAACAAACTGTCTACTTCTATATTCTCTATAGACTTGCTCTTTTTTAGTCTCTTATAAGGATAATAACCAAAATCCACCTTTAAAATAAAAATTATCTTTTAAAAAATTAATTTTGACTATCTCACCCAAAACAGTTTTTTGTTCTTTGGTGAGGATTGGTATCTCCCCCATATTAAAAGTTCCATTAACTTTCTTGGTTCTTCAAACAAGTTATCTTTAATTTTATTCCAACTCTCCTTAACATCAGACAGGCTGATTTTTTCTCCTTTGTCAGGACCATAGTTAATCATTCTTTCTAAGATTAAAAGCCTTCCTGATTCAGTCTTTCTTAACTCTTTTATATCATAATCCCAAATAAATGGCATATTTATATTTTACCATAAAATAGATCCCGATTTTCATCGGGATGACGTAAACGTCACTTCCCAAAATTTCTTTTTTGGGATTTATACCAAACTAAAGCCTTTTTTAATTCTTTTTCACCAAAATCAGGCCAAAGAGTTTTAGTAAAATAAAATTCTGAGTAGGCTGTTTGCCAAAGCAGAAAATTGGAAAGCCTGGACCTTCCCCCTGTTCTTATCACCAAATCAGGATCAGGCTGGCCTTGAGTATACAAATGCTTCTCAATTATTTCTTCATTGATTCTTTTAACATCAATGCCTTTTTTAACTATATCCTTGACTGCCCGAAGTAATTCTTTTTTACCCCCATAATTTAAGGCAATATTAAGCTTTATAGATTCATTTTTAATATAAGTTTTTCTAAGGCTGTTAATAAGATTTTTAATTGTATCAGGAAGACCATGCACCTCCCCAAGGATGGTTACTTTAACCCCCTTTTCCATCATTTTTTTAAGTCTGGTGTGGTAGCCTTTTCTAAGTAAGCTAAAAAGTCCTATCACTTCTCTTTTAGCTCTTTCCTGCACATTCTCTGTAGAGAGAGCATACACAGTTACAGTCTTTACCCCCAGCTTTTCTGCTGCCTCAACAATTTTTTCCAAAGCCTTAGAACCTGCCTCATGCCCTTTAATATCAGGCATTCCTCTTTTTCTGGCCCACCTTCTGTTGCCATCCATTATCATGGCAATGTGGCTAGGTATGCTATCTTCTAACTTAGTCATAAATTTCTAATTTCTAATTTCTAATTTCTAAACTCTCTTAGAGCACTTAGAAATTAGGTCAATTAGGTTAATTTATTTGTTCCTTTCCATCATATATTCTGTCATTTCTTTTAAAATTATTTTAAATCTGGCATTACCAGTGATATCATCTATCATCTCTTTGGCCTCAGCAGTATACTTTAATGCCTCTTTTTTTGCAGTCTCAATATCTGCTATCTCTTTATCTAAGATATCATCCTGTATTTGAAAAGCAATTCCTAATTTCTCCCCAAATTCTTTTATCCCGCGAAACTCTGGCGAAGTGGGATCCATTCCTGCCAATATTGCCCCCATCTGTAAGGGACCCGCAACAGTATATTTAGCTGTTTTGTATAAACGGATGAATTCAATTTCGCTTTTGTCCTCCTCCACATCCAATATTTGTCCAAATCCTGTATTGATAACCATTTCTGAAAGAAAGTTTATAGCTTTAATTTTTACTTCCCCTAAAAAGTTAGCCTCAGAAATTAATTTTATAGGTAAATATAGTCCAATATCCCCAACATTTATAGCTTGTGGTATTCCTAATAATTTATAAAGACTGGGTTGACCGCGCCTCTCCTCGCTTTTATCCATAATGTCATCATGGATTAGGAAAGCTGTATGTAAAATCTCCAGAGCTGAGGCCACCCTTAATACGTCATTGCGAAGGTTCGGAGAACCTGAAGCAATCTCAAACCCAAGCTTTAGTAAAACTCCTCTTATTCTTTTGCCTCCCCGAGTAGAATTTAAAAGACCTAAGGCAAAAGGCAAAAGCTTAATATTGGTCTTTTTAGTCTCATTTAAAAACTCAGAAAGGATTAAATCCAATTCCTCATTTATTAAAGTAGCATTTTCCTCAAGATATTTTTCGAAGACCATAATTTACGTTTTTGCCGCAGGCAAAAAGGCAAGGTTCTGCGAGCACGAAGTATAATATCACATACTGAAGTGCGAAGCAGGTCCTTACCATATTTTGCTATTTTCTGTTAGAATTGGCTTCGATGAAAACCAAATCCAGCTTACGCGATTTTACAACTGCCTCAGAACGCCGCCAATTTTTAGAAAAAGAATTAAATACTACTCTTAATAATATAGGTAGTTTTCCCTTTACAGAAAAGCAGGTTAAGAATCGCAATATAGAAAATCTAATCGGAGCAGCTCAGATCCCCTTGGGTATTGCCGGTCCCCTTACTCTAAAAACCAATAACCAAAAACTAATAACTGCTTATCTTCCTCTAGCCACTACTGAGGGAGCCTTGGTAGCATCTGCCAGCAGGGGCTGTAAGGCTATCAATGAATCCGGCGGAGCTAAAGTTTACTCAGAACTGGTTGGGCAAACAAGAGGGCCTGTTTTTAAAGTAAACGGCCTTGATCATGGACAAAAAACTATTGATTGGATTAACTCCCATCTTCCCCTAATCTCCCAAACAGCCCAAAAAACCTCCAGCCATTTAAAACTTTTAAAAGTTGAATCTTCTTTAGTTGGCAGAAATTTATTTTTAAGATTTTATTATGATACCTCTGATGCCATGGGAATGAATATGGTAACTATAGCCACTGAGGGGGCTGTCAAGCTTATTGAACAAAAAACTAAGGCAGAATTAGTCTCAGTTGCTGGAAATTATGATTTAGATAAAAAACCAGCCTATTTAAATTTTATATTAGGCAGAGGCAGGAAAGTTTGGGCAGAGGCTGTTTTAAAAAAAGAAGTTGTAAAAGAGGTTTTAAAAACAACTCCTGAAAAAATGGCAGAAGTAGTTTACAGAAAAATTCAAATAGGCTCTGCAATAAGTGGTTCTTTAGGATTTAATGCACATTTCGCTAATGGCATAGCTGCTATTTTTGCAGCCACTGGTCAGGATTTAGCTCACACAGTGGAAGGCAGCTTAGGTATCACCACCTCAGAAGTCTTAAAAAATGGTGATCTATATTTTTCAATTTACTTACCAGCCTTAGTAGTAGGCACAGTAGGCGGTGGAACTCACCTGCCTACCCAATCTGAGGCTCTAAAAATTATGGGCATTAATGGGCCAGGACAAACTAAAAAATTCGCTGAGATTATTGGATCTGCTATACTTGCTTTGGAAATTTCCCTTATAGCCAGCCAAGCCCAAGGTACACTAGCTAAAGCTCATGTAAAGTTAGCTAGGAAAGGAAAATAGGATGTTCTCCACTTCGGTCGAACAAGAATTATTCTTCGAGCGAGCGAAGCGGGTCGAGAAGTTACCTTAACATTATGATCGGAATAGTCTCATACGGAACATACATACCTAAACATAGAATAAAACCCTCCCAAATTGCCCTTGCCTGGGGTAAAGACCCAACAGAGGTAGAAAAATCTTTAGGAGTTTTTGAAAAAGCTGTAGCTTCTGTTGATGAAGATGCCATAACTTTATCAATTGAGGCCAGCTATAGAGCTTTAAGCAATGGAAATATTGATCCTTTGAAAATTGGAGGCATAACCATTGGTTCTGAATCTCACCCTTATGCTGTAAAACCATCCAGTACTGTGGTAGCAGGTATATTAGGTATGGGTACAGATTATCTGGCAGCTGATTTAGAGTTTGCCTGCAAAGCAGGAACTGCTGGAATACAACTTCTTTCTGGATTGGTTTCTTCTGGAAAAACCAAATATGTATTGGCAATAGGTTCTGATGTGGCTCAATCTAAGCCTTCTGATGTTTTGGAATATACTGCAGGTTCAGCCTCGGCAGCCTATATCTTAGGAAAGAAAAATATTATTGCCAATTTATTAGATTTTACCTCCTTTTCTTCTGATACCCCTGATTTTTGGAGAAAAGACACTGAAAAATTCCCATCTCACGCAGGCAGATTTACAGGTTCTCCTGCATATTTTGCGCACGTTTACGGAGCCTCTACCGCAATGCTTAAAAAAGTTAAGATGGCACCAAACGATTTTAAATATGCCATCTTTCATATGCCAAATGCCAAATTCCCAAAAGAAGCAGCTAAAAAATTAGGGTTTACCAAAGAACAAATAGCCCCAGGCTTTGTAGTTGAATATATTGGCAACCCCTACTCCGGATCTTCAATGGTTGGCCTGGCAGCCACTTTAGATATAGCTAAGCCTGGAGATAAGATTTTTGTCTGCTCTTATGGATCAGGGGCAGGGTCAGATGCTTTTGTATTTGAGGTCACAAAAGAAATAACTACCTACAAAAAATCAGTTAAGGATACTGTAGCAAGTCAAATTAAAAATAAAGAATACATTGATTACTCACTGATTGCTAAAAATATTTTAACCAAATATAGACTATGAGAATACAAATTTTAGGTACAGGCATAACAAAATTTGGAGAATTATGGAGCAAATCTTTATTAGACTTGGCCACTGATGCTGCTCTTGAAGCGATAAACGATTCACGATTATCGATAAACCAGATAGATGCTGTTTTTGTAGCCAATATGATTTATGGAAAAATAGCTAATCAGGATCATTTAGGTGCTCTGATTACCTCCGCTCTGGGACTTAAATGTGCATCATTCAGGGTTGAAGCAGCTTGTGCCTCAGGAGGATTGGCTGTACATCTTGCCTGCCAATCTTTAATGGCTGGAACATACAAAAATGTATTAGTAGTTGGGGTTGAAAAAATGACAGATGTAGGAATTTCTGAGATCACTTCTGCTTTAATGGGTGCAGGATCAGATATGGAGAGAAAAGCAGGTTTAACTTTTCCGGGATTATATGCCTTGATGGCCAAAGCTCATATGGCAAAATACGGCACCACCAAAAAGCATTTAGCTGCTGTTTCTGTTAAGAATCACTATCATGCCTCTATGAATGAAAAAGCTCAATTTCCTTTTGAAATTACAGAGGAAAAAGCCCTAAATTCACCGGAAATCTGTTCTCCTTTTACTCTTTTTGATGCCTCCCCTATTACAGATGGTGCTGCAGCAGTCATATTGTCCTCCGACTTAACCTCTGGATCCACAAATAATGTCTATATTACAGGTTCTGCAGTAGCCTCAGACACTGTTGATTTAGCAGCCAGAGATTCTTTATTAGAACTTAGAGCTACCAAAGAAGCTTCAGTGAAGGCTTTAAAACAAGCAGGGGTAGAGATCAAAGATATTGATATTGCAGAAGTTCATGATTGTTTTACAATTGCAGAAATTTTGGCTATGGAAGATTTAGGCTTTTGTAAAAAAGGTGAGGGTGGAGATTTTATTAAAAAAGGCATTACCAGACTGGGAGGTAAAATGCCTGTCAATACCTCAGGAGGCTTAAAAGCTTGTGGACACCCAGTGGCTGCAACAGGGTTGAAACAAATTATTGAGATTGCTGATCAAATAAGAGGCAGAGCTGGTAAAAGACAGGCGGAAGGAATTAATTGCGGTTTAGCTCACAATGTAGGAGGAAGTGGTGCCACAGTAGTGGTTCACATAATACAATCATGACAAAACCTGCAGAAATTTGGAGAGAACATAAAAAACTGCATTCTTACCTTGGAAAACAAGGGAAACTTTTGGTTTGGACTAAGATTCTGGTAGCCCCAGTAGGATTTGAACATCAAACCCCCTACTTTGTAGGAATTGTTATCCTTGATGGAGAAAGAATGCCTGTACAGATTGTGGATGCAGATGAAAAACAGCTAAAACCAAACCAAAAAGTAGAGGTAGTTATTAGAAAAATTGGTAAGGCAAAATCTGAAGATGTAATTGAGTATGGAATAAAGGTAAAACCAATTTAAATGAAAAGCGGACGAAACATTACTGTTTCTGCCCCAGCAAAAATTAACCTCTTAGGTGAGCATGCTAATGTGTATGGAAAACCCACAATTTTAACAGCAATTGATCTTAGGGCTACCGTTACTATCTCGCAGGGAAGAACTATACAAAAAGATTTTGTTTTCCTCCAGAAGATTATTGAGAAAATTATCAAAAAAGAACTAAAACTCAAAAAAATCCCTCTATATAGCCTGAATTTATCTTCTAAAATCCCTATGGGTTGTGGTTTAGGATCATCTGCTTCTCTTTCAGCTGCATATATTGGGGCACTTTTAAGTTATTTAAGAGTTAAATGGGATGTAAATTTAATAAATAGGCTTACATTTGAAGCTGAAAAGGTTTTCCATGGCAATCCCTCAGGAAGCGATAACTCATCAGTAGTTTTTGGGGGCTTAATTTGGTTTAGAAAAGAAAGCCCTGATTTAAAACTGATCCATCCCCTTTCATTTTCTATTCCATCTAAACTATCCAGGAGTTTTGTTTTAATAAATACAGGAAAACCTAGTGAATCAACCAAAGATATGGTAGCCCTTGTAAAAAATCTCTATGATAAAAATCCCAAATTAGTTGATAAAGTTTTAGAAGAGCAGGAAAAATTAGTAAAAGAGCTTATTCCTGTTCTTAAAAAAGTAAATCAAAAAGAATTCATCAGAATTATAAGAAAAGGTGAGAAAAATTTAGAATCAATTGGAGTGGTAGGCAAAAAAGCCAAAAAAATAATAAGAAAAATTGAAAGCCTAGGCGGTACAGCTAAAATATCAGGGGCAGGTGGAGTAATTGCCGATTCCGGAATAATTCTTTGCTTTCATAAAAGCAAAAAGGTTGTGATTAATATAGCTAAAGTCTATAATCTGCCTTACTTTTCAGTTAAATTAGGAGTTGAAGGAGTTAGAATAGAAAAATAATATAAGCAAAGCTTGAAAATATGAATTTATGAAAAAGATAACTGTGTCAGCACCGGGAAAATTAGAATTATACGGCGAACATGCTGTGGTTTACGGTCGACCCTGTATTGTGACATCAGTAAATCAAAGACTCAAATTAACAGTTGAGTTAATTAAAGAACCCATTTTTGAATTCAATGCCCCTGATATTAATATCAAAGACTACATAAAACCTATGAATAAGCTAGGTTTGGGTGATATTCCTAAGGGAGCAAAGCATGTGGAGACAGCATTATTAAACTTCATCAAAAAATATCCTATTAATAGTGGGGTCAAAGTCACTAGTAAATCCAAATTAAATTCCCTTTTAGGGTTTGGTTCATCCTCTGCATCTGTAGTTTGTATAATCAAAGCTCTTTCAGAGCTAACAGGTAAAAAGCTATCTAATAAGCGAAGCTTTCTTTCAGATAAAGCTATTTTTGATATTGCATATAAAACACTTCTAGATATTCAAGGTAGAGGTTCAGGGGTTGATATGGCAGCAGTCATCTTTGGCGGCACAATCTATTTTGTAACTGGAGGTAAAACAATCAAACCCTTAAATCTTAAATCCCTTCCGTTAATAATTGGCTACACTGGTTTTAAAGCTGCTACTGCTCCATTACTTAATCAAGTGGCTCTAAAGATAAAAAGATATCCTAAAGTAATAGATACTATCTTTACTGGCATAGGCCAACTTCTTCCCCAAGCTCAAAAAGCTTTATCAAAAGAAGATTGGCAAACAGCTGGAGAGCTAATGAATTTTAATCAAGGCTATTTATCTTCACTTGGGGTAAGCTCAGCAAAGCTGGATTCCATGATCAATGCAGCCAGAGATGCCGGAGCCTATGGAGCCAAACTTTCAGGAGCTGGAGTTGGAGATTGTATGATAGCCTTTGCTCCCCCAAATAAAGTTTCAGCTGTTAAAAAAGCTATAGAAAAGGCTGGGGGCAAAGCTATTAATATAAAATCAAATGTAGAAGGAGTAAGAATAGAATTATGAAAGCAACTGCAATAGCACCTACAAATATAGCTTTTACTAAGTACTGGGGTAAAAAGAATGAAAAATTGAGGCTGCCTGAAAATGGTTCAATATCTATGTGTCTTTCAGATTTACTGACCACAACCACTGTGGAATTTTCTCCGGAGTTTAAAAAAGATCAAATCACAATTAATGACGACGAGCTAGAGGCAGATGAAGCAGAAAGAGTAGTAAAACATCTTGATAGAGTAAGAAGGTTAGCTGGTATTGAATACAAAAGTAGGGTCGTTTCCACGAATAGTTTTCCTTCAGGTACAGGTTTATCTTCCTCAGCTTCAGGATTTGCAGCTTTGACATTGGCAGCAGCTTCTGCTGTAGGACTAAAATTATCAGAAAAAGAGCTTAGTATTCTTGCCAGACAAGGCTCTGGGTCTGCCTGCAGGTCTATTCCTTCTGGATTTGTAGAATGGCTTGATGGAAATACTTCTGAATCTTCTTATGCTAAAACTATTTTCCCTGCCAATCATTGGGCTATAGCAGATGTAGTAGCCATTGTTTCTGAGGGTAAAAAGGAAATCTCAAGCTCTGAGGGTCAAAAATCAGTCTCCTCTTCCCCATTTATGAAAACAAGACAATCTCACATGAGGAAAAAAAATATATTAGTCAAAAAATTAATCAAGGAAAAGAATTTTAAAGAGTTTGGAGAACTTTTAGAGGCAGAAGCTTTGGAACTACACACCATTATGCTTACCCAAAGACCAGCTTTAATTTATTGGACTCCAGGAACACTAAAAATAATGAAGTTAGTTGGCCATTGGAGGAATGAGAGATTATCAGTCTACTTTACCATCAACACAGGCCAGGATATTCATTTAATTTGTGAACAAAAAAATATAAGAAAACTTAAAAATAAACTGAAAAAATTAGATTTTGTCAAAGAGATTATTATTAATACTCCGGGAGAAGGTGCTAGGCTTACTCAGAGCCACTTGTTTTAAGAGGTTTGTGTACGTATCGCCATCTACTGCGGCCGGGTCTTCTTCGTGGTACAGACGCTAAGGGGTTTGTAAGCTGGGATTCCTGAGTATTTGTAATTTTTTTACTGTTTCTCTCAAATTCCATGGAGAACATTAATCCTAGCAACAATCACAAAAAAAGTCAAACTTCTTTAAAAGCTCTACTCCTTCTGGTACCCATGGAGCATATTTTTTAGGATTCTCTTCAAAATCTTTTAGGAAATCCTCTTTGGATACCCACTTATATTCATATCCCGCTTCTGGATTTAAAATAAATTTTCCGTTATATTCCCCTACCATCAGAAAACAATTTTCATTCTCACAATACTGTTTATAAATACCAAAATAGTTAAATTTTCCATAGTTATTAAAGTTGATCTTCTTCTTAATGGCATATTCACGATCTAAACAACGCACACAAGCTTCCTCATTTGTTTCATCCCTCTCTCCTAAATGAAGAGGGTGGGTGTCAGCAGTAAAACACCAAATATTATCAAATACTAAATGTTTTCTTCTTTGAAGCAACATCTGACCCTTCTTATTAAGAAGTACAATTGTAATCCCAATATGCCTTTTTCCATGACCCAAATGCCCCTCCATCCTGGGAATATATTCCAAAAATTTGCCATTATCATCACAAGCTAATATTGTTTGGTTATCCATAAAGAGTAATTATACTAGTGTGAGCCCTCTAAAGTGGAGATAGCAAAATAAACAACAAAAACTCCTATAAAAAGCATTACTGTTTCCCAAAAAGCTACTTTTTGATCTTCCCTATTGTGTATTTCAGGAATTAAATTAGCTAAAGCTATATAGATAAAAAATCCTGCTGTTAAGCTCAAAACTAAAGGCAGTAATCCTTCTATATAATCTTTATAGATGTAGGTTAAAAGGGCTCCGGCCATGGCCGCCAGAGAACTATAAAGATTAATAAGAAGCACTTTTTTTCTAGCCATTCCTCTGTTTAGCATTAATCCAAAGTCGCCAATTTCCTGTGGGATTTCGTGAGCAGCCACAGCCAAAGCAGTCACAATTCCCAAAGGCACACTTATTAAAAATGTAGCTGCAATTGCCACACCATCAGTAAAGTTATGCATTGTATCTCCTATTATGACCAAAGGTATGATGGCTTTTTTCTCCTCAGCATTACCATGATTGTGATGATGATGAATGAATCTTTCTAAGAGGAAAAAGCTTAATATCCCAACTAAAGACCAAAGAGGGATATTTATATCTCCCCCACTTTCTTCCATAAACTCAAAAGCTTCAGGTAAAAGATCAAAAAAAGCTGTAGCCAGTAAAGCTCCAGCAGCAAATGCTGTTAAATAATGAGATATCTTCAGAGCAAATTTCTCTTTTAAAAGAAGTAAGACTCCTCCTGTTAGGGAAATAACGCTTCCTATTAAGGTAAATATTATAATGTAGGATAAAATGTCCATCCTGTTTATTATACAGTAACTATTCTATAGTTCTTTCAGGACCCTGATTATGATAGGCCTCGATAAACTTACTAATTCTTTCTATTTCATTCACAGAAAGCTCTGAGCTTGTTGAAAGATTAAATTTATCAATTTTTGCCCAGGCAGTAATGGCAATTCTGGTATCTAAACTTGGTCTGGGAACTACAATAATCCTTTCATATTTATTTAAAAATGAGGAAAGAGAGGAAACTAATTTTTTACAGGCATCAGATTGAAAATTAGCTGACAGTTCTATCTCTTTTGGAGGAGGATTTTGAGGAGTAAACCCACTCATTTGAGAGTCATCGGTTGTTTTCATTATCATAAGTGGTTTTGCTGAACCTGTTGCCACATCATGAATCTCAACTGGTTCCCCTAAATGAGCATATGCACTTGTTACTAGTGACTTGTTGCTTGTTACTTGTTTATCACAATTATAAGAAATGACAACATAGCCATGTTCAAGCGAATGAACTAAGTGACCGTCAGATATTACTCTGTCATATACTCCCTTTTTTGCCCAAACTGGAAAATGTGTGCCAGAGGTTGGAGGATTAGAATTATATTCAATCTTTGAAATATCATTTATGTGTTCTCTGCCTAAATCCTCAATCTTTGTACCTGGTAAAGGCTTTGATGATTCTACAAAAAGCCAGGCTAAGATAGCTATAATCAAAACTGCTGAGATTACTATAACCGGAATTTTTTCTTTCATTACTGAAGTTTATCAAATGCAGATTGGAAAACAGAATATGGTTGTGCACCTACCACAATTGTTCCTTCAATTACCCCTGTTGAGTTTGATTTTCCTATAAAGAATGCTGGAGTGCCTGATACCCCTACTGCAGAACCATCAGTAATATCTTTGGTAACTTCATCTTTATATTTGTCTGAATCAGCACAGCTTAAGATATTTGTCCCATTCAAACCTAAATCTGTGGCCAGCTGTTTGATTTGATCCTTGGTCAAACCATTGCCATTTGAGGTAGTTTTCTTAAACATCTCATCATGAATTTTAAAGTAAGCAGTGTCTCCGCCTTGTTCCCTGGCACAATTTGCAGCCTGGGCTTCATAGGTGGCCATTGGGTCATGAAAACTAAGTGGAAAATCCCTAAAAATAAGCTTAACTTTACCTGTATCTATATAATCTTTTTTAATCTGGGGTAAAGTTTGATCAAAATGTCTTTTGCAGAATGGACATTCATAGTCTGAAAATTCAATTAAAGTAATAGGAGCATCTTTATTTCCTAATAAAGGATCGTCATCTACTGAAACCTTAACTGGACCTGTAGGTTCTTCTGCAACAGGTTGGCCTACTTGAGGAGCTGGCTGCTGGGTTTTGGACAATCCTCCAACTTTTATTACACCCCCATGAATTAAAATAGCAATGGAAATTACAATTGCTCCTACTAAAACAGCTATTGGGGTTGTGATAAATTGTTTAGGCTGATCCATTGGAAGTAGTCTAATTAGAAAAGCCTAATCTGTCAATACTTTACAACTAGTTAAACTGATTTTGAGCATACTCCAACCCTTTTTCCAAAAGCTCATCTAAGGCTTTTAAAGCCTGTTTAATAACATGTTTTACTGTACCACTCTCTGCATGAACAAAAGGCTCTAAAACAAACTTTTCAGCAGACACAGAGGCTCCTTTATGCTCACTGCTTTGAGTTTTTAAATTACCAATCCCCAGTCTGACTCTAATAAATTTATCTGTTCCTAAAGCTTCTATTATAGATTCAACTCCATGATGGCCTGCCGCAGCCCCGCCTTTTCTTACTTTTATTTTGCCTAAAGGCAAATCAAGCTCATCATAAACAACAATTAAATCAGTAGATGGTATTTTGTAGTATGTAGTAAGCAATTTCACTGCTAAGCCAGAATTGTTCATATATGTCTGTGGCTTTACACATAAAATATCTTTTGAAAGTCTAGCTATTTGTGATTTAAATTTTTTTGATTCTTCCCATACTACTTGATACTTACTACTTGCTACAAATTTATCCAAAACCACAAATCCAAAATTATGCCTGATGCCATGATATTTTTCTCCAGGATTTCCTAAACCAACTATCAATTTCATCTTAATACCTCCAAAATTTGATCATGTATAAGTCCATTTGAAGCTATAATACTGAATCTTTCTTTTGAGAAATCAAGTTCTTGGCCTTTAAAATCTGTCACCCTACCTCCTGCTTCCCTTATGATAAGTGTTCCAGCTAAAATATCCCAAAGCCCTCCAATTTGAAAATGTGCTTCAAAAACACCCTTTGCTGTATAAGCCAGAGCCAAAGCCCCTGATCCTAAACTATAGATATATCCAACTTTGGGAATAAACGGTAAACCATACTCGTTAAATTTTTGTAATCTACTTCTTTTGTGCCCAAAATCCATTGAAACAATAGCACTTTCTAAATCATCTTTTTTCTTAACTGCAATCTTTTTACTGGTAAGCATATTATTAAGAAAAGCTCCTTTATCTTTTTGAGCATAGTATAAATCATTATCAGCTATATGATATATTACTCCTACAATAGGTTCATTATTTTTTAAAAGTCCAATTGAAACAGTAAAACTAGGAACACCAACAGCAAAAGATAGGGTTCCATCTAATGGATCAACTGCCCAGGTATATTCTGATTTTTTATCAATATTTGTTCCTTCTTCTGCCACAATATTATGATCAGGAAAATTATCTTTAATAGTTTTAATTATTACCTTCTCAGCTTCTAAATCAGCTTTAGTGGCAAAATCACTAGAATCATTTTTTTTAATTTTTCTATCTAGTTTTCCTCCAGAATACTTTGAAATAACTTTTCCAGCCTCAAGTGCTGCTTTTTTAGCCACATTCAAGAATATATCACTCATAGTTTAGAATTGTATCATTTCTTAAGAAGAAATTGGTAATAAGGGAACGAGACGGCTCCACGCACAGTCAATCTCTGTTTGAGCAAGGCGAGTCCGTAGCAGACGAGCCGGTCCGCCATCTGGCGGATGCGAGTTTGATTGACGAGCATGAAGATGTCGAGTGACTATTAAAATAATTCAAGCTGAGGAACTGATTTTTCTTCCTGAACTTCTTCTTCCCCTTCTCTCCAAATTTTTACCACTCCATAAACTCCATCATAGCCTGGATCTATCACTAAATCTCCTTTTCGCATTTTAGAAATCCCTTCAGCTATCCTTGATCCTGACACTTTAGCTATATCTTCTAAGGCTACTTTAGTTAAAATCTTTATTTCACTCCCTAAAACCCCTGTTAACTTTTTGTATTCAATTAATACCTTTTGGCTCGTTTTAGAAGTACCAATCGCCTCTGCTAATATTGTTAAAAGAGGTACTAACATTTTATAACCTGCCCTATCTGGATAGGTTCCACTTTTTATCATTCCATTATCATTTGAGATTTGTAATTTGTCACTTCCTCGCGAAGCGAGGCTTTCTACTCTCTCCATCACCCCAACAGTTAATCCTCTTTTGCAAACAGGACATATTTTCCCCTTTGCTTTGGTATCTTCCGGAGCATATTTAACATTACAATTTCTATGCCCAGTATAGTGGTATTTCCCTTCCTCAGGATAAAATTCTATTGTGCCCACCACTCCGTCATTGCGAGCCGCAGACGAAGCAATCTTCTTAATATCTTTCCATAATCCATCATAAGTAAACTCCCCTCCAAAAATAGTGGCCTCCCTGCCTAAATTAGGCAGAGAATGTGCATCAGAAAAAGAAAGAATAGATCTGTTATCAAGCTCTTTTACCCTCCAATTCATGGCTGGATCAGAAGAAAGACCTGTTTCTATCCCATAAATATACTCAGTCAAATCCTCAAAGCATTCTTCCAAAGAGTCATAGCCTGACTGCGAGCCAAAAATCCCAAACCAGGGAGTCCAAGCGTGAGCTGGAATAAAAATAGCTTTTTCAGATGCATCCAAAGCCATTCCTAAAAGCTCTTTGGAAGGAATCCCTACAATAGGTCTTCCATCAGAAGCCAAAGTGGCATGTCTTGAAAGTAAAGCTTTCTGAAATTTTTCTACTGAGGCAAAATCAGGCAGGAAAATTAAATTATGGATTCTTCTTCCCTTCCCTCCTTGGGAATATATAGAGGCAACCTCGACTGTTAAAAGGAATTTTACAGCTGGATCTTTTGAATATGTCAAAAAACCAGTTCCATCCTCTGTTAAAGCATTTTTAAGTTCAGAAAGCCAAAGAGGATGTAAAAAATCCCCAGTTCCCATTAAATTTATACCTTTATACTTACTCCACTCCACTAAATTAGGAATATTTAATTGTTGGGAACAGGCTCTGGAGAATCTGGAGTGAATATGTAAATCAGCTACGTAGGCCATATTGTTGATTATACATTTCTATCAGCTCTTTTAAAGTGGTGGCATCTTCAGCTTTTTTATCTGCATCTCTAAATTTAACAAGTCTGGGAAATCTTAAAGCATATCCTGCAGTATGGTTTGGGCTGACAGTAATTTCATCTGCTAAAACTTCTATTACTATTTCAGGCTTGATCCAAACAGAAGGGACCAGTTTTGAATTAACCCTGGCTGGTTTGTGATCAACTTTTATCTTATCTGCTCTTTTGTGAATTTCTCTAAATTCCTCATCAGTTAAACCTGTACCAATCTTTGAAACGGTTACAAATTCATCCTTCTGCTTATCATAAACCCCTACTAGTAATGCTCCTGCCCCAAAATCTGCTCTTTTCCCCCTACCAAAAATATAGCCTAAAATTACCACATCAATTGTATCTTTAAGTTCCCCATTACTGTGTCTTTTTAATTTTACCCAGTTAAAATTCCTAGCCCCAGCCTCATATTTGCTATCAGGACGCTTAACCACTAGTCCTTCCAAACCCTCAGCTATAGATTCATCCAGCATCTCCTGCAGTTTTTTGGGATCATCAATTAATTCCCCTTTTTCCACAAAGATAGTTTCCCCATCTTCAACAGTTTTTTCCAAAACATTTAGTCTTTCTGTTTGAGAAAGATCTATTAAAGATTTTCCATCCTTGTATAAAATATCAAAAGCAAAAGCTTTGAGAGGAATTTTCTTGCTCATCTCATCTATGCCATATTTTCTTCTTCTTTGAGTTGTTTCCTGAAAAGGCAAAAATTCCTCAGAAACTGGGTTAAAACCAATTGCCTCAGTATCCAAAATGGCTGTTTTAGCTTTAATTTGTTTTTTTGCTCCCTCCACAATCTCAGGAAACATAAGAGTAGTTTCTTCTAAATTCCTACTAAAAAGCCTTATATTTTCTCCATCTTTGTGAATTTGTACCCTAAACCCATCTAATTTTCTTTGGACATTAACCTCTCCCATTTTTTCAATTACTTTTTCCGGGTTTGGCAGTCTTTCTGCAAGCTGTGATCTAATAGGTCTGCCAACTGTAACTTTTAATTTTTCAACAGATTTTAGTCCGCCTTTCCAAAGAGTTTCCCCAATTAATCCTAAATCAGAAGTTCTATTATAGGCACCTTCCAGAAGTTTTCTCTTACTTTTGTCTCCTAATTTTAATTTGGCAAAAGCATCTAGGATTGTAGGATCTCCAATGCCTAACCTTGAAACTCCCAAAGGAATTCTTACTAAATGTTTTGCCCCTACTCCATCAACTTTTTCCAAAAGAGAAGCCAGAGTAGAAATTTTTTTCTCAACAGTACCTTCCCCTGTCATTTTTGCTATATCCCTTAAAGTTTCAAAAACATCATTGGTTGTCATCCCGTGCTTGACACGGGATCCATGAGATTCTTTTGAAATCTTTTCTGCCACCAACCCTAAATCCCCTAATTTTCCATATTCTTTCAGTACATGATCTTTATCCACTCCATATGCCCTGGATATAGATGCAGCCACTAATTTATCACTCATTCCAATTTCTGTGGCCTCATAAAAAGGAGCCACTCTACCCTGAATTAAATAAGAAATTTTTCCAATATCTTCTGGTTTTACTTCTTCAAAAAGCTCACAAAGAATATCAATTAAAGCCAGCCTAGAGGAAGTTGCCTCAAGTTTCTCAAAATATTTAGAAAGATTACTAAAATTCATAGCTGTTTACCCTGTTTTTCTCTCCAAACTTTTTCCTCTATCACTAAATTCCTAAGATCATCTTTTAAAGTCTTATCTTTACCCAGTAGTTTGTGTATTCCTTTTCCCTCTAGCTGATCTCCTGGATATATTTTTGCTATCTCCTCTGCACTACCGCTTACCATAACAACAAAAATTCCATCACCCAATCCTTCTGCATTCATTTCATCCACCAATTCAAACCCATCTTTAGGTCCTTCTAATCCTTTATCAGTAATTAACATGTCATAACGATTTTGCCTTAATTTTTCAAGTGCCTGATCAGCACTGGTAACAACCTCTATTTGATGGGCTTTTGAATATACAGCTTCCATTAAGGCTGCAACTCCTATCTCATCCTCAACAGCTAATATCCTCAAAGGCTTTTGTTTATCTGGTTCTGGTACTGTTGATTGTTCTGTCATTGTCGCTATTTTAATATGTAGGTGGCCTTTTTAGTACCGCCTATTTTTTTAACCAAGCCCTTTGTTTTTAAGAATTTTAATTCTCTTAAAACAGTATCATCAGAAAAATCAGGAAACATTTTTCTAAAATCTTTATTCTGCATACTTTTATGCCTGTGTAGAAACTCCATGATAGTCATCTGTCTTTCATTTAACATCACTTGTCCCCCAAGTTTATCTTTAACTTTTGCATCCACAGATATTCTTTGAACTTTTTCTTTTACTCTGTTTAGTTCAATAGCCACTCCCTCACAGAAATATTCAAGCCAGGGAGTTAGATCACGCTCGTGTGTATCCAAAACCAGTTGATTTGAAACCGCCTGCAAAGTTAAATAATAATCCATTGGGTTTTCATCAAAATATTCCTCAAAAGAGAAGAATTTTCTAATATCATATTTATCTAAAAATAAAATTAATGTGGCAGTTGACCTGGCTACTCTTCCATTACCATCAGTAAAGGGATGAATTCTGGCAATTTCATAGTGAATTATCCCAGCTTTTATTATTGGGTGTACTTCTTTGCCATCATCACTATTGATCCAATCCACTAAATCCTCAATTAAATAAGACACCTCAATTGCAGGAGGAGGTGTATAGGAAATTTGCCCGGTTTTACTATTTTTAACAACAACCTGTCTGGCTCTAAATTGTCCTGCAGATCCCTCAGGAAGTATTTTTTCTGTGGTTAGTCTGTGAATTTCTAAAATAGTCTCCAGAGTGAAATTATATTCAGAAGGACCAACTTGAGATTGAATTTGATCAATAAACTTTAAAACATTCCTATAATTTATAATTTCTTGAATATCGCGATCCCTGGCTATAACTTCCCCACCTTCTAAAACCTCTTTTACTTCTTCCTCAGACAGCTGATTTCCTTCCAAATGAGTGCCATGATGAACAGTTCTTTCCATAGCCTCTTTTCTAAATTTAATTTCCCAAGCTGGAACTAACGGAGCATTGATAATAACCTCTCTGCAAGCTTCTACTATTCCAATATTTTTCAGTACTTTATTTGTAATCGAAAACTTGGGTACAAACATGGATTAATTATATCACTTTTATCGCACATTTCCCGCAACATACTCATCCCAGGATTTGATTTGAAGATCATCCATTTTTTTGGAAGTTAAGGCTGAAATTAGCAGTTCTGCAGATTGTAAATTAGTAATAAGCGGTATTCCTAAATCTATACAATTTCTTCTTATAATAAATCCATCTGTCTCCCCTTTTTCTGTTGCAGAGCCTTCTGATATATTTATAGCCAAATCAATCTCACCGTCTCTTAATAAATCCAGCAAAGATGGATGTTTTTCCTCTGAAATTTTGTAGACTCTTTGATTTTTTATTCCTGATTCTTTTAAGAATTTATGGGTATTTTCTGTGGCATAAATTTTAAGTCCCAAATTAATAAGCTTTTTGGCTGTAAGCAGCATATCAAGTTTGTTCTTTTGACCCCCAATCGAAAGAAATACCGATTTTTTCGGCATCTTAAAACCGGTTGACATTAAAGATTTTAAATAGGCTTCATGCAGATCATCACCGAAACAAGCAACCTCACCAGTTGAGGACATTTCAACCCTGAGGCGCGGATCAGCACCCTTAATTCTATTAAAAGAAAACTGAGGAGCCTTAACTGCAACATAATCCAAATCTATTGTTTTAAAATCTCCAGTAATTTCCTCGCCTAACATTACTCTTGTGGCCATCTCTACAAAATTATAGCCAGTAACCTTTGAAACAAATGGAAATGACCTTGAGGCCCGCAAATTAAGCTCAATCACCATAATCTGATTGTTCTTTGCTAAGAATTGAATATTAAAAGGACCAGTGATATTCAACTCCTTAACAATTCTTTTGGTGGCTGTTTTAATTTTTCTGACAGTTTCCAAAAATAATCTTTGGGGAGGCAAAACAATGGTGGCATCTCCACTGTGCACTCCGGCATTTTCAACATGCTCTGAAATTGCATATATCAAAAGCTCACCCCTGCTTCCAACTCCATCAATCTCAATTTCCTTTGCTCCTTCAACAAATTTTGACAAAACAACAGGATGCTCAGAGGATACTGCTGCAGCCTGCTCCAGATATTTTTTAAGTTCTCCTTGAGAGTATGCCACATTCATAGCAGAACCGGATAGAACATAAGATGGTCTGACTAAAACCGGATAGCCAATTAATTTTGCAAATTTTAAAGCCTCATCTATGGCTTTTACGCTCTGCCACTTAGGCTGCTCAATTTTTAGCTTATCTAAGATGTTTGAGAATTTATTTCTATCTTCTGCTCTATCAATACTCTCAGGTGAGGTTCCCAAAATTTTGTATCCTGCCTTAAATGCCTGCATAGCCAAATTATTTGGAACCTGTCCCCCAAAGCTCAAGACTAAACTTCCACCTTCAAGATCATAGATATCAGACACTCTTTCAAAGGTTAATTCTTCAAAATAGAGCTTATCGGCTATATCATAATCAGTTGAAACAGTTTCAGGATTGCAATTGATGATAATAGTCTCAAGCCCTTTTTTCCTTAAGGCTTGAGCCGCTGTTACAGAACACCAATCAAATTCAACAGAAGATCCAATTCTATATGGACCTGAACCTAAAACAATCGCTTTTCGTACTTCGTTTTTAGTTGACGAATTAACGAATAACGAATCACGAACTTCCGATTCTTCCCCATGATATGTAAGATATAAATAATTAGTTTTGGCAGGATATTCAGCAGCCAAAGTATCAATATGCTTAACTTTAGGCACTATTCCATGACTTTTTCTGAATTTTCTAATCTCATCCTCACTTTTTCCCAAAGTTTTAGCAATCACCTTATCTGAAAAACCAAGTTTTTTAGCCTTTGGAATTTCTTTTAAGCTCTTCATTCCTTTTTCAAAATTAACAATTTGTTTTAACTGATGTAAAAACCAAGGATCAATACCTGTTTGCTTATAAATATTTTCTACATTTTCACCTTTATTAAAGCTTTGAGCTATAGCAAATAATCTTTCTGCAGTTGGTAGAAGTTTTGTATCATCAATATGATTACCTAAAAGTCCATCCTGACCAGTATCAAGCATGCGGACGGCCTTCTGCAGAGCTTCCGGAAAAGACCTTCCAATTGCCATTACTTCACCCACACTTTTCATCTCAGATCCAATAGACTCTTTAGCTCCAACAAATTTTTGTAAATCCCATCTTGGAATTTTAACCACCAAATAATCTAAGGCTGGCTCAAAAAATGCAGAGGTAGAATGTGTTACAGAATTTTTAAGCTCAGGAAGGTTATACCCTAGCCCAATTTTGGCAGCAATATAAGCTAAAGGATATCCTGTGGCCTTAGAAGCCAGCGCTGATGACCTAGAAAGCCTGGCATTAACCTCAATCACTCTATAATCATTAGTTTTAGGATCAAGGGCAAATTGGATATTACACTCCCCTACAATCCCTAAATGCTCAATCACTTTTAGAGAGAGTCTTCTTAACATGTGGTATTGAAAATTATTTAAAGTTTGAGATGGGGCAACCACAATTGATTCCCCTGTATGAATTCCCAAGGGATCAAAATTTTCCATATTACAAACAGTGATTTTATTACCCATTTTGTCTCTGACAATTTCATACTCAATCTCTTTCCAATGCCTTAAGTATTCTTCAACTGCTATTTGTGAAGTATGCTTTAGCGCATTTCCTGCCATTTTTGTAAGTTCTTCTTTATTCTCACAAACTCCTGACCCCAAGCCTCCTAGAGAAAAACCAGATCTTATTAAAAGTGGGTATCCTAATTTTTCACCAATTTTTAATGCCTGCTCTACAGTTTTTGCAAAACCACCCTTTGGTACTTTGACGTCAACTGAGGCAAGCTCTTTAGCAAAAATTTCTCTGTCTTCTGTAATTTGAATACTCTTTACAGGTGTTCCTAAAACTTTAACTCCATATTTTTTAAAGATTCCTGATTTTTCTAAAGCCAGTCCGCAGTTTAAGGCTGTTTGACCTCCAAATGATAGAAAGATTCCGTCAATTTTTTCTTTTTGGATTACTTTTTCTACAAAATATGGGGTGACAGGAAGAAAATAAATTTTAGAAGCCAAATCTTTTGAGGTCTGAATAGTGGCTATATTAGGATTTATTAAAACAGTCTCAATTCCTTCTTCTTTTAAGGCTTTTAAGGCTTGGGAACCAGAGTAATCAAACTCTCCTGCTTCCCCAATCTTTAATGCTCCTGATCCCAAAACAAGAATCTTTTTCATAATTTCAAATATTCATCAAAAAGTACTCCTCCATCAAATGGCCCTGGGTTGGCCTCAGGGTGAAACTGAACTGCCATAAAAGGTTTGGTTTTATGTTTTATTCCTTCATTTGTCCCATCGTTTAAATTAACAAACCACTCTTCCCAATCCTGGCCCATAGATTTCATATCAACAGCAAAGCCATGATTTTGGGAAGTTATGATGGCTCTTTTTGTTTTTATATCCTGCACCGGTTGATTTTGTCCTCTGTGTCCAAACTTAAGCTTGTAAGTATTTCCCCCTGCAGCTAAAGCCAAAATCTGAGAGCCTAAACATATTCCAAAAGTTGGAATACCTTTTTCTAGAATCTTTTCAACATTGGCAATTGTAGCTCTTGCCTGTTTTGGATCTCCTGGACCATTTGAGATAAATACTCCATCAAACCCGTGGTCCTGGCGGAAGTCAGGATCCATAACATCAAAATCCCAAGGCACTCTGGTGACTTTTGCTCCCCTTCTTACTAAACTTCTTATAATATTCATCTTTGCTCCGCAATCAATCAGTAAGATATTCTTTCTGCCGTCACCATAAACTTCAACTCCATCACAACTTACAAAAGGTAAAACATTTCCTAAATTTGGATCAAAATCCGCTTTTCGTTCTTCGTTGTTCGTTGACTTTGCGAATGACGAATGACGAATGACGATTTTTCCAAGCATTACTCCATGTTCTCTTAGCTTAGAAGTTAAAGCTCTGGTATCAATCCCCTGTATAGCCGGTATACCTTCAGCCTTGAGCCAGGATGATAAAGTCTTTTGAGATTCAAAGTGAGATGGATTGTTAATATAATTTTGAACAATCAAACCTTTGACCTGTATTTTTTTAGATTCCCAAAATTCCTTAGATGGAACTCCATAATTTCCCTGCAAAGGATAAGTTAAAACTAAAATCTGACCAAAATACGAAGGATCAGTGAGACCCTCAGGATACCCCACCATTCCAGTATTAAAAACTACTTCCCCTGAGCTAGATTCCTCTGCTCCAAAACTTTCCCCTAAAAAAACTGTCCCATCGGACAGAATCAACTTACCTTGCACAATATATCCTTTCTCTTAAAGTCTTCCCAGCACTAAAGCCAGCAATGCTTCTCTGATATATAAACCATTCCTTGCCTGAGCAAAATAAACAGCCCTGGGATCAGTATCTATTTTAGGATCAAGCTCATTCACTCTTGGTAAAGGGTGCATAATTATTGAACTTTTAGGCAGCTTTTTTACGGTTTCTAAATTTAACTCAAAATCATATTTTGTAGCATCTCCTTTTATATATTCTTTTGGAATCCTGCCAACTGATACTATGTCAGGCTGAATCTTCTCTAGTGTTTTGTCTAAATCTTTCATATCAATTACTACATCTTCATAATCTTCATTCCTGAATTCTTGAGGCATTTCAAGTCCCTTTGGGGAAATACCATAAAATTTATTACCTGAAAATTTTGAAAGTGCAGAGAACTGTCCATGAAAGACTCGGTAATGAAGAGGATCTCCTACAAAAGCTATTTTTAAATTGTCTAACTTTCCAAAAACTTTTAAGATAGTATATAGATCTAAAAGAGTTTGTGTGGGATGAGAATTTGGACCATCCCCGGCATTAATTACCGGTATATCAGCAATCTCTGCAGCTTTCCTGGCTGACCCAGCCTCAGGATGCCTGATAATCATGACGTCTGCATAAGCCATCATTATCCTGATGGTGTCTGCAAAACTTTCACCTTTATAAATAGAAGTTAGTTCAGGATCATTAAAACCAATTAAACCCATACCTATTTTTTGGGCGGCTGATGAGAATGATTGCTGAGTTCTGGTTGAAGGTTCAAAAAAAAGTGTGGCTGCTATTTTTCCCTGAGCTATAGTGTAATTTGACCTATCAGATTTAGTAAAGGTGGGATCAAACTTCCTGGCCATTTTTAAAACAAAAAGTAATTCATCTTTGCTAAAGTCTCCTATTTCTATAACATCTCTACCTTTAAAGTTATCCATAATTCAAAAAAAATCCCGCCATAGCGGGATCAACTAAATATTAAATCAGCTTTAAAACCATATCTTCTACACATAACCTTTGCATAGTTTACATATAATGGGTTATCATGTCAATATTATAAAATATGGCCAAGAAATCCAAACCCTTTCATAGAGAATTTTTAAGTCAGCTTATTACCCTATCTACTTCAGCTTTTGGTCTGGCTGCTGCCTTAGCTTGGAATGAAACTATCCAAAAAGTTGTTAAAGATTTTATTGAACCCTCACTTCCCGGATCAGGTTTACTTTCCCAATTTATTTATGCATTATTGGTAACTCTTCTTGCAGTTTTAATCACATATCATCTTTCCAAGCTTGCATCTGATTGGTCAAAGGAAGAAAGCAGTGCTGTTGATGAACCTAAGGAATAATTTTTCCATTCTCCACCTTTAGAATTCTGGCTAAATCTAGGAATTCCTGGGGAATATTTTCTAGTTCTACTGTAGCTATAATTGTCTGCTGTTTTCCTACAATATCCACAACATGCGCTCTGTGAGAAGCATCTAGTTCTGAGAAAACATCATCCAGCAGCAATATTGGGCGCTTACCCAATTTAATAGCCATATATTCAAGCTGAGCCAGCTTAAAAGCTAAAGTGGCTGTTCTTTGTTCTCCCCTTGAACCATGAGTAGCCATACTTCTTCCTTCTAAAATTATTGAAAAATCATCCCTATGTGGTCCAATTAAGGTCTGTGCTGATGCCAATTCCCTACCATTAATTTCTTGTAGCTTTTCTACTGAAACCTCACTTTGAAAGTATTCAAATTTAAATTCTCCTAAAGGCGTACTGAGTTGGTTTATGAATTCAAAAAATTCCTTACGTTTACCGCTTACTATTTTCCCTTTTTCCACAAGTCCATTTGTCCAGTAATCTAGCTCATCTACCTTACCCTGCCCTTCTCTTATTCTTTTTAAAACTTTATTTCTGGATGTAAGATAGTCACCGTATAAAGTTAAAGCCTTTTTGTATTCCTGATCAATTTGAGCCAAGCTCAAATCTAAATGCCATCTTCGTAATGCAGGTGAACCTGTAATCATATTGATATCCTGAGGATAAAAGATAACTGCAGGAAGATTGCCTATAAAATCATAAACTTTCTTTCCTATTCCATTAATTAAAACTTTCTTTCTAAAGATTACCTCATCTGTGGGGTGATTAATCACCACTAAAAGCTCTGTTTCTCCATCAATAAATCCCTCTACCCTACTAAACTCCTCCCCATCTTTTATTAACTCCTCATCTCTTTCCACTCTTAAGGATTTGGTGGTAGATAAAAGATAAATTGACTCTAAAAGATTTGATTTCCCTGCAGCATTATTACCTATTAGAACTGTCTGACGTTTGTCAAAGTCTAGGGTAAGAGCTGAGTAATTCCGAAAGTTAGTCAAATTTATTTGCTTTAAAACCATAATTCATAATTCATAATTCTTAATTCTTCTCTTTCCAGTGCCCCAACCCTAAAAATTCTCTGACATTATATGGCAAATTATCCTTACTAAAAAATAGGCTTGGCCAGAGTCCAAAAAGTCCAATTAAAATGATTACTGCCCCCAAACCCACAAATATAGATGCTACTCCAAACTGGTCAGCTAAAATACCTGCTAAAAACACTGGAATTAGAGAAAGTCCTGCCATAACTACCCCAAGGGAGGCAAATACTTTTCCCCTTTTAGATTCAGGAGTATTTTCCTGTAAAACAGTTTGTGTTGGAACTAATATAGACACCATGGCAATACCCATAAGGAATGATCCTAACACAAGAATGGCAGAAAATGAGGGCTGGGTAAAAAATGGCAGAGGAGTTTTTGGCAAATATTCAATAGCAGGAGAAAGAATAGGAGCTACACCTATTAAAAAAAATAGTGCTCCTCCAAAAATTATAGATCTTCCTACAATAATTCTCCTGACAAGTCTTTGCCCCATAAAGCTTGTGCCAAACCTTCCTAAAAATAACCCTCCTGAAACTACTCCAACACCTAAAGGAATAACTAAAACAAAGGATGCATCAATGGCTTTAATATGCAAAGCTGTCTCCATAAATCCAGGCATTAAAACAGCCAAAACTCCAATGACCATTTGTATTCCTGCCAGAATAAAAATTGAAGATAAAACAGTTAATTTTCCTCTTATCAAATCCATAGTTTGAGAGATTTCAGAAGAGCCAAATTTTAAAATGTCAGAATAATTTAGTGTTTTTATAGCGTGAGCTAACTGTCTGCCTTGTTTGTCTGCTTTTGAAATAATTGAAGGGAAAAACAAAGCTAAAATTGATGCAATCACTAAAAGACCACCACCCATTCTAAAGATAAAATCTATGCCAAACTCATGAATTAAAGGTCCTGCCACACCAAATCCTAATAAAAAACAAGTATGCAAAGTGGCAGAAAAAATTGAGTTGGCTGAAATAAGCTGCTTCTTTTCAACAATCAAAGGAATTGCAGAAGCCTCAGCTGGACCATAAAATTGAGCCAGACTGTTCATAATAAAAGTTATAAAAAGAAGTAATAAATAACTGTCCTTAAAAAAAATCAGACTAAAAAAACAAACTGAAAGCAGGATATCTATTGTTAAGATAATTTTTTTTCTGTCAATTAGATCCACCAATACCCCGGAAAAAAGTCCAAAGATAACTGCCGGTAAATATATAGCAAAAAGTAAGGCTGAAACTGCAGTATTTGAGTGTGTTAACTGAAAAACCCAAATAATTAAAGCAAAGTTTAGAGCGTTGAAAGAAAGCTGAACTAAAAATTGATTGATCCAGAGGTTTAAAAACCCCCTGTTTTCTATAACAGAGGAGATAGCTTTTCTTCGTATCATAAACTTAAAGCATTATACAGACAATTTGGCCTGCCCGCAAAGCCTGAACTTAGCCCTGGCAGGCGGGACAGAAAAATGTTCCTCTTCCACCTAGTTGGATCTTTTTTATTTCCGAACCACAAACCTTGCAGGGCTTTTTATCTTTTCCATAAACATATGCATAATCCAAAAAGTAACCCTTCCTGCCCTCAGCATCTACAAAGTGAGCCCTGGTTGCTCCTCCATATTTTATTCCTGCCTTGAGAGATTTTACTATTCCAGAATGCAATGCTTTAAATTGTTCATCTATCATTTGTCCAACCTTAGTCCTAGGATCTATTCCTGCATCAAAACAAGCCTCAGAGGCATAGATATTTCCTATACCAGAGACCACAGCTTGATCCAAAATAGCCACTTTAACAGGCATATTTTTGTGTCTTAACAAGTTATTCTTCAGTATTTGCCAAGTAAATCCCTTTTCGAGGGGCTCAGGTCCCAGTCTCCCGAATAAATTCTGTACTCTTAATTCTTCACTCTGCATTACCTTCACCCAACCAAACCTTCTCTGATCATTAAAATATAATTTTGAACCATTACTAAAAGTAAAAATTACCCTAGTATGAGAATTTGGCAGGGCTTTTAACATATCTGGAGTTGGATGACCCCCAATGAAACGCTTTCCATTATCGTAAATTAACTGACCAGTCATTTTAAGATGAAATAACAAAACAACGTCATTGCGAGGAGCCGAAGGCAACGAAGCAATCTCTGAATTGGGATTGCTTCGCTTCGCTCGCAATGACGGAGTTAGTTCCACTCCTAATATTTTAGCTCTTCTCCATACTTTGAGTACTTTCCTACCCTGTAGTCTTTTGCTATCACCTAAAAAGGATTTAGGTTGAATAACTTCTACTCCCTTAATTTTAAGTCCAATAATTTTTTTAGAAAGGCCTAAACGAATTGTTTCAACCTCTGGTAGCTCCGGCATACGGCCATTATTTTACCACTAAAGGAGTTATCACTTCCCTAAAAAGACACACACTGGTAGTTAAAAATAAAGCAAAGTCTGTCAAAGACAATCTATATGAAAGATTTTTCTTAGGGTAAACCTCTCTAATGGTACTGACTAAGGGATGTTTGTTTTCTATAATAGATGGCTGTAATGCTACAGATTGCTCCTTAAAAATCCTTGCAGGAAAGCGTAAGCGAGGCAGCTCTAGACGAGGCATCCTTCTTTCTATATGAGGAACCATTGCAACTGCTGCTCTCAGCCGTGATAACTCTGGCTTAGGAAAAACATCTATCACTACACTTAATAGTAGACACTTTTTAAAAGTGTTGTCAAGAAGCCCTGGGTGAAGAGACTTTTTTAGCTCTTTCAATAAAGGCTTTTTGAGCTGCTTCTACATTTTCTTCTTTACCGCTCCATACAGTTAAAGCTTCATCCTGCAAAGCTCTGCCATAAGAAAAAGATAATTTCCATGGGCTTCCAGGAATTTGATTGATTAAAGCCAGATTCTCTGTTGCCTGATCAGGAGATTGACCACCAGACAAAAATACAATACCAGGAACCTCTGCTGGAACAGTATCTTTAAGTGTCTCAACTGTAACCTGAGCTACTTCTTCCCCACTTGCCTGAACAGGGCAATTTTTTCCAGAAATAACCATATTTGGCTTTAAAATTATCCCCTCTAAAACAACTCCCTTTTCTTTTAACTTTTCAAAAACAGCTTTTAAGGTTCTGCTTGTCACTTCTCTGCAAACCTCCAGAGTATTGTCAGCGTCCATTAGTACCTCAGGCTCTACAATAGGCACAATATTATTTTGCTGACAGATATAGGCATATTCAGCCAGTCTCTTAGCATTCTCAGCAATACAATCATCTGTTGGAATCCCTTGTCCTATGGTAATCACAGCTCTCCATTTAGCAAATTTTGCCCCCTTCTTTTCATATTCTTTCATTCGGCCGTCTAAACCTTCCAATCCTTCTGTAATTTTCTCCCCAGGATGTCCTTCCATATCAACAGCTCCCTTATCAACTTTTATTCCAGGTAAAATTCCTCTACTAGAAAGATACTCTGACATAGATTTCCCATCTATTTCCTGCCTTATTGTTTCATCAAATAAAATTACCCCTGAAATATATTCCTCAATTCCAGGAGTAGTAAAAAGCATCTGGCGATATGCCAAATTAATCTGGGGATTAGATTCTAAACCTATTTTTTCCAGTCTTTTTTGAATAGTTTTAGTAGACTCATCAGCAGCCAGAATGCCTTTTTTACCTACCACCATTGCCTGAGCTGTTTGTTTTAGTAAATTTATATCCATTAGGGTTTTCTTATACTTACACCTTCTTTATCTACAGTCAAGGTAGTAAGCGGCTCTAAATCAAAATATGTCTTCTCTGGGGTAATAGTGGTAAAGGAAAGTAAGCAATCTTCTAACTGACCTGGAACCATATCATCCACTTTCCAGACTTTTGAATATTTTTTTTGAATTTCCGGATCAGTTGAAAAACCTCTTCCCTCACAAGCTGCCCCTAAAGCTTTAGCAGCTACCACAGCCATCACCCCTTCCTCAAATCCCCCACTACCCATCACCAAATATACTCCCTTTCCATGAACTTTAGGATCAGTTGAGGCAAAAACAGTGGCAATAAAATCTCCTGCCTTTATTAAAATTAAATTGACTCCAAACTTTTTACACTCTTCAATATAAGAGGCATTTCTTTCCCTATCCATCATGACTACATTTATTTCAGATGGCTTCACCTTAAAAGTTTTTACTACCTCAGCCAAATTCTTTTCAACAGAATTTTGTATAGAAATCCTACCTTTAAGTTGAGGGGGTCCAAATAATTTATCCATATAATCACAATCATCTGGAGTGGGCATTAAGCCTTTAGAAGAAGATACAGCCATCACTGACATGGCTCCAGGAGAATTTAGCTTAGCAGCTTTACTCCCTTCCACCACATCATTAACACAATCTACCTTTAGATCTCCTTTACCAAATACTCCCTCCAAATTTGGTAAGGCCTCTCCATATTGGTGAATATGTTTTCTTCCCTCAGAACCCACCACCTCAAGCACAAATGGAATATCAGAAAGAGCAGAAAACATAGCATCTGCTCCTGCTTGATCAATTAATCTTTCTCTATCCAAAGATTCTTTATCATCCAAAATATCTGAGGGGGAAAATCCTTTTTCTTTGATAAGATCTTTTACAGAAGAGGCAGTTAGGAAAGTAGCCTGAGTAATTGCCTTTTTGACAGAGTCCATGAAGTATAAATTACTCTACCATATTAAGGGCGCGAAGTCACAAGTATAAAAGCAATTAGAAAGTTTGTGTGAATCCTAAATCACAAACTTTCCCATAACGAGGCTAGAAACACACTACATGAGTTAGGAAATACTAGCAGAGTGGTGCTTTTTACTGTGACGAGCGACCAGATCTAACATTTCTTTTTTGAATCTTTCTTTAGAAAACTTTTCTGCATTTTTTCTTAAATCTTCTGGATTAAGTTTAGTTTCTTTAAATTTTTCTAAGGCTTCTATTAAAAAATTAGTATTTACCATTCCCTCTCCACCATACAAAAGGCCTGTTTTATTATCCTCCACAGTCTCTAAAAATCCACCAGAGGCTGGGGCAATAACAGGAGTACCTGCAGCCTGAGCTTCAATAGAAGTTATGCCAAAATCCTCATCTTCTGAAGCAATTATTAAGGCTTTGGCATCTTGTAGAAGTTTAATTCTCTCAGAATCTGAAACCCAACCCAGGAAACTAGTAGTTGGTATATGGTAAATGGCTGCTAGCTTTTTTAGATTGTCCATCTCAGGGCCTGTTCCTGCAATCTTAACTGGCAATCCTAGTTTCCCACAGGCCTCAAGTATAATGTCTACACCCTTACTCCTTACCAGCCTTCCTAAAATCAAAAAATATGCTTCTTTTTTCTTTTTTAAAGCAATTTCAGATAGATCAACCGGAGGATAAATAACTACACTGTCTCTTCTGTAAAACTTTTGGATTCTTTTTTGAATATTTTTAGAGTTGGCCACTAAAATATCTGGCCTCTGAGATACCTTAAAATCCATAATCCTCATAAAATGATTGATTATCTCCCCACCAACCCTTGTTAGTAAGTGTTTTTTGTAGTTGTAGGAAGTGGTATAGCCATATAAAAATCTGGGCGGAGTATGAATATAGCTTATATGTAAAGTTTCAGGTTTAGTAATAACTGCTTTGGCAAGATGAGTTGCTGAAGATGAGGAAATAACCAAGTCATAGGAAGATAAATCAAAGCTTTCAAACATCTTTGGGCCAAAAATCCTAAATGGAGATAAAAGTCTGTTGGCAAAAGGAAAATGCTGAAACCATGATGGCCTAATATCCCAGGATTTAAATCTTTTGCCATTCTCCCCCATGGCATCCAAGTTTACATAAGCTGTGTAGACTGGAGCCTCAGGGTAAAGTTCATGCAAAACTTCAAGTACTCGTTCGGCGCCACCATACTCACGGAGAAAATCGTGCACTAATGCAACTTTCATAGGTTCTTATTTAGCAGCCTCAATTAGTTCCTCCATGGAGAGCTTGGTAGGTTTGGAATCAGGAGCAGAAGATGATCCACAAATAACCATGTGATGAGATTGATGTAAAAACCAACTTGCCTCAGGATCTTTTTCTTTTACCTTCTCATAAATTGCTGAAATATCTTTCTCAGGGGAAAAATATTGGACACTATTATATTTAGGATCTACCATTAAATATAAATCTCCATCTTTTTCCCTAACAAATTCCCTGTTAACTGTTTCTGATTCTACTGCATATCCTTTTCCAAATTGAGATTCAAATTCAACTGCCTTTTCCCAGTCTATTTTTGATTGTTCTCTTTTTCTTAAAACTTCTAAAACCCTGTCTAAAATTTCCTGACCCAACTCTACTGATCTTCTAGAGCTTTCAGAAGAATTATCTTTAGTTCTGATGAAAGATTGAATGGAAAATTCATCAAACTCAGAAGAGCTAGCCTTACCAGTATCTACCAACAGATTCCATTCAATTAACTTTTCTAAAGCCTTAGCATCTAAGTCAGGGATATTACCAGCTGCTTTTAGGTAATCAAAAACTAATGACCCTGCACAAGTATTAAGCCCTTCTTTGTGTTCATCAAATTGTCCCCCACCAGTTCCTATAAAGATTTTCTCTTCAGTATCTCCCCCAGCATCCCTACTTGCAGAGATAAATTCAACGTTAGCATCTGCAAATTCAGAGTTATATTTCTTAAAAAGCCAAATGCCTACAATATCATCAAGATGTGGATTAATATGTGTTACCAATGTTTTCATAGTGAAAGTATAACAATTTTACCCAAGAAGAACAAAGAACTGTTAAGAAGAAAGGTAATTAATTATCCTTGGGCTACAGATCCAACTCCCAAAATCATTGCCCCATAAGTGTAAGCACCCATCCCTAAGCTATAACCTATATCACCTGTTGTTATAACTCCTCCTACTGCTATAGCAGCGGGTGCACCAATAAACAGACCTTCTGCAATAGCCATCAAAGCTTTTGTTTCTAAAGGAGCTCTTCTTTCTCTTCTTATTGAAGATGGAACAGTATGTGGAATAAGCAATATATCTTTTGCCACACCAGCTACCTCTCTAACTCTTCTTAATCCTTCTCTGATACGTTCACTGTGCATATTGTCCAGATATTATCATAAAAGTATCCTTTGTCAAATCTTTATAAACGAAGTTTTCAAGCTACGCTTATGGGCTGCATCTCTCCCCAGTTTGGACCAACTTTTAAATCTACTACTACTGGCACAGATAATTTTAGGGCATTTTCCATTTTATCTTTAACTAATTTAGCTATCTTTTCTACCTCTTTTGGGGAAACTTCAAAAAGCAACTCATCATGTATTTGTAAAATCATTACACAGTCGTTGTTCGCTGTTCGTTTTTCGTTTTTAGCGAATGACGAATCACGATTAACAAGTTCTCTATCAATCTCTACCATGGCTTTTTTAATCATATCTGCTGCTGTTCCCTGCACGGGGTGATTTATAGCTGCCCTTTCTCCTGCTGCCTTAAACATCCTATTAGAAGCTTGTAGCTCCGGCATATATCTTTTTCTGCCTAAAATTGTCTCCACAAATCCATTTTCATAGCCAAACTGGAGAGTTTTATTCATCCATTCTTTAACCTTAGGAAATCCTAAAAAGTATTCTTCAATATAGGTTCTGGCAACCTCATATGGAACTTGCAGCTGTCTGCTTAAAGCATGAGGTCCTTGACCATAAAGTGTGGCAAAATTCATGGTTTTACCTACTGTTCTTTGCTCTTTCGTAACTTTATCCAAATCTACTTTAAAAATTTTGGAGGCTGTGGCTGAATGAATATCTAAGCCTTCTTTAAAAGCTTTTTTTAAGGCTGGGTCATCAGCCAAATGTGCCATAATCCTAAGCTCAATTTGAGAATAATCAGCTGCTAGTAAAACTTTATCCTTAGGAGCTATGAAGGCTTTTCTTATTTCTGAGCCTTTTTCCCCTTTAATTGGAATATTCTGCAGATTTGGATTGGTGGAAGAAAGTCTGCCTGTAGCTGCTCCTTCTACATTAAAAGTAGAGTGTATTCTTTTATCTTCCCCTACTGATTTTGGAAGCGCATCAATATAAGTAGAAACTAGCTTAAAAAGAGTCCTGTATTCAAGCAAGAGCGGCACTGCTGGATGAGCAGAAGATAACTCCTTTAAGGTTTCTTCATCAGTACTTCTGCCGGTTTTTGTTTTCCTAAAAACAGGTAAATTTAACTCATCAAAAAGCACAATTTGCAACTGCTTTGGACTGTTCAGATTAAACTCATGTCCCACATTTGAGTATATTTCTTTCTCAATTTTAACTAATCGGGCTTTCAATTCTTTCCCAAGTGCCCCTAAAAACTTCAAATCCACCAAAATTCCAGTCTTAGTCATTTTTTCCAAAACAGGAGTTACTTTTAGGTCTAAGTTTGATGTAACAGTGCCTGGTCCTGTCGTTAGCTGGTCTGACTGCAAAGTACCGCTCGCCCTACCAGTTGGCTCGCTGTGAGTTTGATTCGCACCAGAGTCTTCCTTCGATTCATTTTCTTTAGAAGTCTGCTCATCTGCACTAACTACTTTGGCAGTTTCAGACTTCGCTACGCCACCCGGCAATAATGAAAGTCTATTTATTAGGCTTTTAAATTCAAGCTCTTCAAATAAATCCCTAATCTTTTCAATTTTATAATCATGAGTCACACACATCTTTAAATCTAGTTTTATAGGAGCATCAAGATCTAAAGTAGCTAGCTTTTTACTCATCACAGCTGATTCTGCTCCTTCAGCCAGCAGTTTTTGCATTCTTTCAGGCAAGGTTTTTATATTTTTAGGATCATAAATTTTTTCTACTGTCCCAAACTGATGAATTAACTTTGTGGCTGAGACATCCCCTATCCCATTAACCCCTGGAATATTATCAGAGGCATCTCCAGCCAAAGCTTTATAATCAATTAGTTGAATTGGAGAAAAACCATACTTGGCCGCAAATTCTTCCTCACCATAAAGCCCTACATCTTGTAAAGTCTTTTTAGGCATAAAAACTTTAAGTTTTTTTGAGATCAGCTGCATAATATCTCTATCCCCCGTGACCACTACCACTTCCAGGTTTTTCTCTTTTTGGGCTTGTTTAGCTAGAGTTCCAATCAAATCATCAGCCTCATATCCAGATAATTTAAACTCAGCAATATTAAAAGCTTTTGTTATTTCAAAAACCCTTTTGTATTGAGAAGTTAAACCATCATCTGTAGGGCCCCTAGTGGCTTTATATTGGGCATAAGCCTGATGTCTGAATGTTGGACCCTTTTCATCCCAAGCTATAGCTAAATAATCTGGCTTAAGCTCTGAAATTACCTTTAAAATCATAGCTGAAAAGCCATAAACAGCATTAACCAGTTCCCCTTTTGAAGTAGTAAAAGGAGGGGTGGCATGATAAGCCCTATGAAGAAGAGCATTTCCATCAACGAGAACCAACTTCGTTGGTAAACCAAGTCTTTTCATATTTTTGATCCTATCAAAAATTCAAGGTTCCTCATGGGTTCTTATAGAGAGATTCTATAATCAAAATACTTCATATTGCAACCATAAGTAGTATTTTGATTTCATAATCGTTTAACGAGAGTTGTAAGCTCGAGTTAAATGAGCATAGCATATAATAAAAGGATGAAAACACATTTAAAAAAATTTGTCAGAGGCTACCTATTATTTGGGAGTTTATATATGTTTGTTGAAGCTATTATTCATTTTTCAAATATTAAACTATCTTCTGTTAGCACAAACTGGCCCAAAGAAGCCTTAACTTTTTCATCCCTTATGAGCAGTTTTTATGGATCAACAACCCTATTTTTAGCAGCTATCCAATTATTGGTACAAACAAATATAGAAAAATTTAAGAAAATAATACAATTATTAGCCTTTTATGCTGGATTTCATGGAATATTACTAATCTTTATCAGTGCTACCAACGAAGTAGATTCAATTTATAATAACTACCCTTCCCTATTATTTTGGATTCCTTTTTATAATTATTATCTTTTGTTTGAAGCTGGTCTGCTTTTATTATTTGCCTTACTGATTTATTTTTGGAGCAGACTTAAATGAAAATATTAGTTTGTTATTCTGAAACAGGAGGGGGACATCTAAGAGCTGCTCAGGCTCTAGCAGAAGAATTAAGTCTAAGAAAAAATATAGAGGTAGTTTTAATAGATGTTGGCAAGGAAACTAACTGGGGTCAGAAAATCAACCCTTCTTTGACATATTATTTTATCTCCCATTACCTACTTCCTCTTTATAATTTGATATATAGACTAACTGATAATCAATTTGGAGTAAGAATTCTAAGATTTACTATTAAATTATTCTGGGGTAAGGCATTTAAAAAAATATTGAACCGGGAAAAACCTGATTTGATTTTAACTACTCACCCTATTATATCTCCATCTACTGTAAATTTAGATAATAAAATTCCATTTGTTGTAGTGGTACTTGATTTGGGTAAACCTCACAGAATTTGGTTTGATAAATGGGCTGACTATATTATTGTTCCGGATAAAGAGATGGCTTCTTGGGCATCTAAAAAATTTAAAATAGAACCTTCAAAACTCAAACCCTTAGGTTACCCTTTAAGAGCCGCATTTAAAAATCCAGATACTTCAACTTCCTCAAACACAATTTTAATACTTGGAGCAGGCATTGAGTCACTCCTTGTAATTTCTTGGATAAAAAAAATTAAAAAAAAGTTTCCTGATAAAAAGATAGTTGTTGTTTGCGGACACAATATCCTTTTGGAAAAAATTTTATCCAAACTAAAGTATGTCAAAAGCTTTGGATTCATTGATAATCTCGACAATTTATTGAATGAGGCAGATTTAGTAATAACGAAAGCAGGTCCAGGTATAATAATGGAGGCAGCAGCTTTAAAAAAAACTATTATTGTTACCAGATGGGTTGTCTTGCAGGAAAAAGGCAACGTGAATTTTGTATTGGAAAATAGATTGGGTCTTTATGATCCAAAGGGTAAAAATTTAGTCTCATCAATTGAGAAGATTTATAAAAATTACCAAAAATATACAAGTCCTAAAAACATAATTTCCTTTGATACTGAAGTAATGGCTGACTATATAATCAATCTAATTAAATAATGTTTTGGCAAAGTCCCAATACTCAGGCTGACCCTGCTCCTTCATAAAGTACCACCACTCTACTCCCCAAAGATAAATCTCAGAAAATCCAGTTTGTTTGGCAAAATTTACATTTTCTCTAAATTCTTCAGGTGAAAAAAGCTTAACTTGCTCAGCAGTTTCTGTACCAACAGCAAAGTTGTTATAAAACCAGGGTTCTGCCTGAAGTTCTGCAATAAATGTTTTTTTATTTCCTGCTAATTTTGACTTTATGTTATAAAAATAAGGAAGCAAAGGGTAGCTGGCATAGCCTAAGGTTGGATTATAAACTTTCCTATAAACAGAAATCCCAAATATATCTGACAGTTTCATTGGAGTTTCCCAGGCTCCCAGTTCACCTGAATCAGTAATCATTATTGGCTTGTCAGATAAATCTCTAACTAATTCAACTTCTTTTTTTAGAAATTCCTCATCAAACCTATCACAATTATGTCCAAAAAAATCCAATGTTGGTTCATTTTCCACCTGCCAGTAAGCTATTTCAGAGCGGTCTCTATACCTTAAAATAACTTTCTCAATATACTCCAGGGCCAATCTTTGTCTCTCACCTACCGGTAAACTTTTAATATCTTTTGGAATATGGCACTCAGGCCACCTAGGCTGTTTTATACCTAAAGTTAAAATAACTTTGGCCTCTCTTTTTTTGGCCTCATCCAGCATAAAATCAACTTGAGACAAATCATCAACATCCCAATAAGTTGGTATTCTTAAATTCTTTACCTTTAAATCATCAAGAATACTTAAATAGACTTTTTTCCAGTCCAAATTTAATTCAGTTGCATATTTTTGAGAGAAAGTCACACCAAAAGAGACATTTGTAGAGATGAATTTATTAAAAATAAGCTGGCCTGAAAAGATTATTATAAAGAAAATAAGTAAAATGAGCAGAAATTTACCCATACAGTAAATATACCTTAAATTTGATAGAATTGAACCTATGAAGATTTTATTTGGGACGGATTTGTTTTATCAAAATTTTGCAGGTTCTGTTAGTTTTATTCAATATCTGGCAAAAGGACTTATTAAAGACGGCCATCAGGTTTTTGTCATAGCACCCTCAAAAACATTTGAAAACACTATTTCTATAGAAGATGGTGTTACTGTTTATGGCATCCGCTCTGTAATTATTCCGGATGTCATATATCCTTCACAATTTAGGATCCCAATAACAGCAGGCTCCAATAAAATCAGGACCATACTGGAGGAAGTAAAACCTGATGTTGTCAGTATTCAGGATCATTTTATGATAGGCGGCAAAATTGCCAAAGAAAGCAGAAGATTGAATATCCCAACCGTAGGAACCAATCACTTTATGCCTGAAAATTTTATTCACTACCTTTATCCCCCTGAATTTGCCAAAGAATTTCTAAGAAAGCTTGCCTGGAAGGATTTTCTCCGTGTATATAAAAAACTTGATGTTGTCACCACTCCTACCAAAACCGCAGCTGAACTGATAAAAAATTTAGGACTAAGAAATACTATTATCCCAATCTCAAATGGTGTTGATTTAAAAAGATTTAATCCTAAAAATAATGGTCAGACTTTAAGAACAAAATACAATATTCCCCCAACTGAACCTATTATTTTATTTGTAGGAAGATTGGATAAAGAGAAGGAAATCGATGAACTGATTAAAGCTTTTGCTGAAACTTTGCATAAAATTAGGTCAAAGTTGATAATTGCAGGCAAAGGAACAGAAAGATCAAAGCTTATTAGTCTTTCGAGAAAATTGGGACTTTCAAAAGATATCATCTTCCCCGGATTTGTTCCTCACGTAGATCTTCCCTCTTTGTACGCCACAGCAGATGTATTTGCCATTGCTTCAATTGCTGAACTGCAAAGCATTGCCACCCTTGAGGCCATGGCCTCTGGCCTCCCTGTAGTTGCAGTCAATGCCATTGCGTTGCCGGAACTTGTTCACGATGGGGAAAATGGCTATTTATTTGAAAAAGGAGATACTAAGAATCTAAGCGATAAGTTGGTAAAAATTCTAAAGGATAAGAATTTAAGGAAAAAAATGTCTAAAAAAAGCCTGGAAATTATTAAGCAACACAATATAGAAGATACTGTAAAAAAATATGAAAAAATATATGAAAAATTAGTTAAGTCCTAAACGCCTAAACATTTTTGAGCTCTTTCTTTTGTAACAATTTGCTCTGCCTGATTCAAAGCAGAACTTGAGGCTTCTTTTTTTAAAAATTCACAAGCTTTAAGTCTAGCTGGCTTTTCTATATCCGGTCTTCTTAAAATTTTATCTACTGCTGATCTGATGGATCTTTTAGCATTGTTATCTTTTAAATCCTCATGCATTTTCTGCAGAACAAAAAGATGAGAAGTTAAACTGCTTTCTATTTTTAGAGCTAGCTCTCCACTGATAGTTCTTCTGTCTAAAAGAGTATTAAGATTAGATGTATACCTTTCTAAACTGGCTGGAATAAGTGAAGGGTTTTTGTCTACTAAATTTCTGGCCTCTCTTAGTCTTCTTGTGGCAAATTCCAAATGCCTGACATGTTTAACATATGGGGTTAAAGCCAGCTTTAATTCAATTTCTTCTCTAATACCTTTTATAAAATAAAAAGGGTTGGATGGATCTAAACTTGAATAACCAATATCATTTTCAGAAGCCAGTATAGCACCTAGGGTATAGGGTATAGGGTATAGCAGGACAAAAATTATTAAACTAAACCCTAAACCCCAAACCCTAAACCCTTTCATAACTTCATTCTATCAGCTTTTTTTCTTACCTACTATTTTTTCAAACTCATCAGATTCCAAAGTTTCTTTTTCCAATAATTCTTTAGCAACTTTATCAAGCTTAGATCTCTGTTTTCTGAGTAAGGTTTGAGCTAGTTTATAACCTGTATCTATAATTCTTTTGACTTCATTATCAATCTTGGCTTGAAAACTTTCTGATAATTTTTGTCCATCTTCTCTTTGCCATATCCCAAACATAGATTGAGTTTTAATATTAATAGGTCCTAAAGTAGACATACCATATGAGGTTACCATCTCTCTGGCAATTGATGAAGCAACCTCCAAATCATTAGTAGCCCCTGTTGAAATATCATCAAGCGCTAATTCTTCAGCTGCCCTGCCTCCTAAAGCTGTAGCTATTTGTTCCAGCAGTCTTGACTTAGATTCGTTTGACCTATCTTCTGTGGGGGGGAAAAGTGTGTGTCCGCCAGACATGCCTCTGGAAACAATAGAAATCCTATGAACCGGGTCAACATTTTTAAGAAAATGTCCAACAATGGCATGTCCTGCTTCATGATAGGCTGCCAGTTTTCTATCGTGATCAGACTGCATTCTTTTTCTTTGAGGGCCTAATTTTTCTTTAGTGGCTGCCTCTTCCAAATCCTTATTATCTATTTGGGTTTTACTTTCTCTGGCTGCTAAAATGGCTGCTTCATTTAACATATTGGCTAAATCTGCTCCTGAAAACCCAACTGTTCTTCTGGCAATTCTTTCTATTGACACATCTTTAGTAAAAGGTTTTCCCTTCATATGAAGTTCAATGATGGCTTTTCTGTCTTCCAAATCAGGAAAGCCCAAAACAACTCTTCTATCAAACCTACCAGGTCTAACTAAAGCTGCATCCAAAAGATCAGGTCTATTTGTTGCTCCAATCACAATAACATGTTCATTTAAGTTAAACCCATCCATCTCAACCAAAATTTGGTTTAAAGTCTGCTCTCTTTCATCATGTCCGCCAGACATGCCCATGCCTCGCTGACGACCAATAGATTCAATTTCATCTATAAAAATAATAGACGGTGAGGCTTTCTTTGCTTGAGCAAACATATCCCTTACCCTGGCAGCTCCAACTCCAACTAGCATTTCCATAAATTCTGAACCTGCAATAGAAAAAAATGGCACTCCTGCCTCTCCTGCAACAGCCTTAGCCAGTAATGTTTTTCCAACTCCTGCAGGTCCAACTACCAAAACTCCTTTGGGAATCTTTGCACCCAATGCTTTAAATTTTTCAGGAGTTTTTAGAAATTCTACTACCTCTGCTAGCTCTCTTTTTGCTTCTTCTGCTCCTGCAACATCACTAAATTTAGTTTGAGGAGCATCTTTAGTAAAGAGTTTAGCTCTGCTTTGGGCAAAAGAAAAAATTCCAGATCCCCCTTCTCTGGCATTTCTTAAAAGAAAAAACATAAGACCTACAAGAAGTAAAATTGGCAATATTGCAGATAAAATTCCAGCCCAAGCTTGTTGAATAGACAAATCTTTTACTTCAATGGTGACTGTTTTTGGATCAACCCCAGATGATTCCAATATTTTATAAATAGATTCACCTGGCTCTTTTCTGGAAATTAAATTTTCATCAGAATCCTTTAAATCAGCTATGATTTTATCTCCTTCCAAAGATATTTTTTCCACTTTTTTATCTTTAACATCACTCACAATTTGGGAGATTGGCACCTCATTATCAGTTTTAGGAGAATCTGAAACCTGATAGAAGAAAATTAAAGCTGCTAAGGCAACTAATATATAAACAGAAAGTCCTTTTAGGAATGCTGGGAGACCTTTTCCTGCTTTAAATCTTTTTTTGCCATTTGCCATTGGCAAATATTACCACAATTAGCTTCATATTACTAGAGGTCTAGTGCAAACTTCATGTGCGGAGCGCGAACTTGTTCAAATCAACGTAGTTTAGTACCTGCAGGAACTTTAGAAATAGGTTTTAAAGGATAGGGTTTTTCTGTATCTGTTGCAAGCAGCATCCCTTCAGAGGCCATCCCCATCATCATTCTTGGTTCTAAATTAAACACATAAATAAACTGTTTACCAACCAGCTGAGAAGGCTTGTACCATTGTTTAATACCAGAAAGAATTTGTTTTTTACCTAACTCTCCAAAATCCACAATCTGTTTTATTAACTTTTCAGATCCATCTACCTCTTCTGCTTCTAAAATTGTGCCTACAACTAACTCAACCTTGGAGAATTCTTCAAAATTAATCATATTGAAGACCCATGGCAGATTTAACTTCATCTAAGGTTTCTGAGGCTGCTTTCCTGGCTTTTTCTGCTCCTTCTTTAATAACTTGATCTATATAATCTGGATTTTGTTCCAGTTCTTTTCTTTTTTCCTGAATTGGTTTTAATTCATCAAAAATTGCCTGAGCTAGTTGTCCTTTAAGTTCAGAATATCTTATTCCATCTCCTGTATATTGTTTTTCGTATTCAGATCTTTTATCAGATCCTTCAAAAAGCTCAACAAAATCTAACAGTGAGGCTACTCCACCCTCATTTGGCACTTCACTACCCTTTCCACTATCTGTTGGAGCTTTGGCTAATTTGTTTTTTATTTCATCTAAATTATCCATTAAATTAATATAACTTCCTTCAACAGATTTACTCATCTTCCCTTCTCCAGTAAGTGATGGGATATATTCCCCCTCTGTAGCAAATCTTTTCGGCTCAGGAATACTTAAGCCGTATTTTTGATTCATTTTTCTGGCTATATCTCTAGCTATTTCTAAATGAGGTTCCTGATCAATTCCTACTGGCACAAGAGAGGCTTTATAAACCAGAATATCAGCAGCCATCAATATTGGGTAATTAAGAAGAGCCATGGTCACATTCTCTGGATGCTGTCTGACTTTTTCTTTAAAAGTAGGTAAATCCTGCATTCTAGCCACAGTCATAACTGAAGAGAAAAAATAAGCTAGCTCCACATGTTCAGGCACCTGAGATTGAATAAAAAGAGTACTTTTCTTAGGATCTAATCCACAAGCCAAGTAGTCCATAATAACATCTCTAACAGACTCCTTTAAAACATTCTTATCATAAGGGGTAGTTAAAGTATGAAGATCAGCAACCATATAAAAGGTTTCATCGCCACTTTTGGCAAGCTCCAAAAAGCCCTTTACAGCTCCTAGGTAATTACCTAGATGAAGCCTGCCTGTTGCTCTAATTCCCGATAAAACTCTTTTCATATAGTAATTATACTGTAAAGCGATAAAAAAGCCTATTTAGGAGGATCGTTTGGGGGCACAATTCCATCAAATCTCATCCAATCATGCCGACCTCTTAAAACATCTTTCTCTGGGATACCTGGATACAAGTTTCCAAATTCATCCTCCATATCAAACCACCTTCTACCTTTGATTACTTTCTCGCCAGTTAACCTGGCATGAAATATATCAGGCCAGATATCTGTTCTAGGAGTGCTGAGTCTTACTACAGTATTCGGTCCTAATTTTGAAGCATCTATTGGTTCTAACCCTTCAGGAATCTCATCCTTTAGTAGCTTTCTTGGATCAGTAACACCAATTTGTTCTGGAGTATATACCCCTTCAACATCATACGGCCCTACTTTTCCACTTAAAATATCCAGTACTGCAGCTTGTTCTGGACGCAGAAGCTGGTCTTCCAGTTCTAAAACTTTATCTCCTATACCTGAAGCTCCATTATCCCCTCTAATCCAAAGTAGTCTTTTTTCTATTTTTGTAGGATCAACTGCATTTGGAATTTGTCCTCTTATAACATTTCCTTTTCTCAAATTTTTTGTATCTATAGATATTTCTCTGGTTTTTTCTGTCATATTTTCCTTTAAGCAAAGTTCGCGCTTCTCACTTTTAGGCGCTTCGAACTAAAAAACCGCTCCTTTTTTGCGGCGCGGCTTGGGTGAGATTAGACTTTTTTAGTTTCTCACTTCGGCCGTAACCCAAATTTAATTGGCCAATGACGTTTATCAATTTTATTGAGGTGTGTCATAATTTGTCTGAAAGAATGGGATAACATGCCTATATTGTAGGCATAAGGTAAGAGAATCTGTCAAGAAGGAAGTTTACGAGGTGAGGGTCCGTCATATTCTATCTCTTCATCAGCAATTCTTCTGAAGGGTTTTTCGCGGACATATTCTTCAAACACATGAGCTACTAACCCTACTATTCTTCCAATTAAAAAGAATCCTTTGCCTAATCTATAGTCAAAGCCCATATCAGAAATAACTGCAGCAATAGCTCCATCAACATTTATCACAATCCTTTTTCCTTTAAGCTCTTCTAATTTGGTTTCAACTGCGCGGGCTAGCTCACAAGCTTCCCCATAAAACCCTAGCTCTTTTGCTTTATTAAAAATTTGAGTTGCTCTGGGATCTTCATCCTTATAAACTTTATGTCCAAAACCTGGGATTCTATCACCAGAAGAAATTACTTTTTCTACTAACTTATCTGCTGATAAACCCAGTTGCAGAAGTCTGGCGCACTCTTCTATTGCTCCGCCATGAGATTCCCCAACTCCTAAAACTCCTGCAGCCACTGCTGCCTGCATTGGATTACCTGCTGAGGCAGAATTTCTGGCATTAGTAACAGAAGGTGGGCCCATGCCATTATCAATTGTGGAGATAAGTATAGAATCCAACATGGCTCTTTCTTTCTCAGTTGGAAGTTCACCTTTTAACTCTAACCAAATAGCATCAGTAAAATTAACTTTATCTATCAGATCTGTAGTTTTGTAGCCATGCATATGGCCTTCCCCATCAATTATTCCAGCTAAAGATGTCTTCCATTTCTTATCCATTTATTGATTATACTATAATACAGGCTCTATTTAAGATATTACTCACCTAAAGAGGTAACTTCTTTATTAGTAATGTTGTAGTTATATTTTTTACTCCCGATTGTAAAGGTAAAATTTTCTCTATCTGTCCATTCTGTGAAATTAGCAACACCTTCTTTAGCTTTATAGACCAAATTTAAAGTTTTAATGGCATCCTTATAAAGATGAATTCCCACAGGTACATTCTGGGGAATCTCAGTCCCACCCCTTCCCACCACAGCAACAGAAGAAACAACATACCTACAGTCAGGAGACCAGTATGGACCAACAAGATCTATCCAACCGCTATTACCTTTTGGATAAGCTTCAGGTGGAATCTTCCCACATCTTTCCTCAAGATCTTCTTTCATGGGAGTTGGAGTATTTTCTACAACTTTTTGATTTTTATCAGTAATATTCAGCTTTGAATCCTGATACTTTGTACCTATATAAAATGATACTGCCATTAAAACTACAACAGTCAAAATAACAGGTGCATTAATAAATCCTTTTTGCATGATATTAGTATAACATTCACTATATCAGATCCGGTATTTCATCAGGAGTTTTGGCAAAATTAACTGGATTGAAGTCTTTGGGTAAGCCACAATCTCGCAAGAGAAGAAACATTTATCCCCTTTTTCTTAGCTACCTTTTCCAATTTTTCTTTGGTGTCTTTTTGAAGACGTAAGACTAAAGTCTCTTCTTTTGGTTTCTCAAGATCTACTATGACTTTTACATCATCTAATTCATCCCAGAATTCAGTAAAATCATGTTTATCCCACCATTCAACTTCCTCTTTATAACTCATTTTATTAAAATCAGGAAATTTAA
>Ga0209542_10001303_pt1 | contig 58816 bp, 83 predicted proteins | sample RifCSPhighO2_01_FD_184028 | JGI IMG/M metagenome (GOLD analysis project Ga0209542, IMG submission 184028) | Soil microbial communities from Rifle, Colorado - Rifle CSP2_plank highO2_0.1 (SPAdes) (version 2) | ecosystem: Environmental > Terrestrial > Deep subsurface > Rock core/Sediment ...
AAATTTGAAGAGCTTGAAACACCTAAACAAGCATATGCAAGAAAGAAAAAGCAAGGGAGATTGTATTTAATATGAAAAAACATAATAAGATTAATTTGTCGTTAGGAAATAATTATGGGATAACACAGCAATTGATCCTCATATCAAATATAAAAATGGAAGAGTCTATTCTCATAAGTCTTTTGAAGATTCTTCAATAGAGTTTAATAAAAATATTAAAAATTCAAATGTTGAAGAAAAAATTATTCATATTATTAAAAAATCAGAAGATGCAGTAAAACATTGGAAAATGCCTATAAATTTTCTATGGATTGATGGAAGTCATGAATATAAAGATGTTAAAAAAGATTTTATATTCTGGGAACCTTATCTTGTTATTGGAGGGTTGATTGCATTTCATGATTCCAAAACTTCAAAAAATATTTTTCCAGTTCTAAAAGATACAGGTATAGAATTAGAGGGGGTAAAAAGAGTTGTTTCTGAAAAAATTAATAATTCTAATCGTTTCAAAATTATAAGTTTTGTTGATTCTATAACCTTTGCAAAAAAAATTAAAAATAAACTTATAATTGAAAACTTAAAAGATAAATCCGACTTATCTCAAATGAATTTAGAGGATAATAAACATCATATTTCTCAAAAAATCTATATAAACCTAGACAAGATTATAGGAATTCTTGGAATTTTGATAAAAAAAGTTTCTCCAAGAATTTACAATAAACTTAAAAATTTATAGTATGAAAATAGCAATTTTCCATAATTATATGGACAACATAGGAGGAGCAGAATATGTGGATTTAGTTCTTGCAAGAGAATTAAACGCAGATATTTATACAACAAATATAGACAAAGAAAAAATTGAAAAAATGGGTTTTAATACAAATAACATCTATTCAATTGGAAAAATCCCAATTAACCCTCCTTTTAAACAGGAATTTGCATACTGGAAATTCAGATTTTTAGGCATAGAAAAACAATTCAAAAAACATTATGATTTTTACATTATAGCTGGCGATTGGGCAATGTCAGGAGCAATACATAATAAGCCAAATTTATGGTATGTTTATTCTCCAACACGGGAAATATGGGATTTGTATGAATATACAAGAAATAATATTGTTGACTTTTGGAAAAGGCCTTTTTTTGACATATGGGTTTTTTTTAGGAGAATTATTAATAAACACGATGTAAAATATATTAACAAGATAATTAGCATATCAGAAAATGTTCAAAAAAGAATAAAAAAATATCTTGAAAGAGATTCAATAATAATTTATCCTCCAACAGAAACCTCAAAATATCATTATAAAAAATCCAGGGGTTACTGGCTGTCTGTAAATCGTTTATTGGCAAACAAAAAAATAGACCTTCAACTGAAAGCTTTTTCAAAACTATCAAATGAGAAATTAATCATTATAGGAAGTTATGAAAAAGCAAAACATTTTTTAAAATACGCAGAATATTGCAGAAAAATAAAGCCAGAAAATGTAGAAATTAAAAGCTGGATAAACCAAAAAGAATTAACAGAATTATATGCTAATTGCAAGGGAGTTATCACAACATCAAAAGATGAAGATTTTGGAATGACTCCTGTTGAGGCAATGGCTTCTGGAAAACCCGTTATTGCTCCTAATGAGGGAGGGTACAAAGAAACCATAATAAACCATAAAACAGGCATATTAATAGACAATATGAATGAATATAAACTAATAGAAACAATAAAACAATTAGGAAAAGAGATTGAAAAAAATCCTATGAAATTTAAAAAAGACTGTCAAAAACAAGCCAAGAAATTTGATACAAGAGTATTTATTGAAAAAATAAAAGGTATGATAAAAAAATGAAAAATCCTTTAATTTCAATTATTATACCTGTATTTAACAGTGAAAAGACCCTGAACAATTGCCTAAATTCTGTCCTTAATCAAAATTATAAGAATTATGAAATTATTGTAATAGATAACAATTCAACAGATGGAACAAAAAAAATAATCGATGAATTTCAAAATAAGAACAAAAGAATAAGGTACTTATTTGAAGAAAAAAAAGGAAGAGGGTCTGCAAGAAATACTGGAATAAGAAAGGCAAAAGGAAAAATTATTGCTATGATAGACAGCGACTGTATAGCTTCACAAGACTGGATAAAAAAGATAACGCAAAAGATAAGGGATGGAAAGGAAAAAGCAGTTATGGGATTTGAAGAAGATTTTATAGGAAATTACTGGACAAAAAACATACAAAATGCTAACTTAAATTTTATTCAAAACCATCTAAAAAAGGGTTATACAGCCAGTCTTGATAGCAAGAATTTCGCAATAGAATCTAAACTAATGAAAGAATTAATGTTTGATGAAAATTTGGGAAACCTTGAAGATTATGATTTAGCTTTAAGAATGAGAGAATATGTTAAAGTAAAATTTTTAATAGAAATTAAAGTAAAGCATTTGCATAAGAATTCTTTTTTTAAATGGGCTAAATTACAATTTAATCGAGCTTACTGGAATGCCCAGATATATAAAAAACATAAGAAAAACATAAATTTTAAGGATGAAATAATGATGAAAGATTTTAGTATAAAAAATAATCTAGGTACTATTTTACTGCTCATTAAAATATTCACAACCAAAAATGATAATCATAAGCTTTTTCTAGTAATTTCTGCAATTTCATGGAAATTAGGACTTATTTGGGGGGTTATTAAATCACCAAATTCATGATGAGGTTTATACTACACATTAAAATTTAAGAATTTTTCTTTTGAGTTTATAACTATAATCCTCTGGCTAAAATTTCTATACCATTCCACCAGTTTTTAGAACAATTTCCCTTGGTTTTTATCTTAAAAACAGACTTAAAATCAGGATTTTGTCTGATAAAATCTTTATTTGCTTTTTCAACTCTTTTCCAATTAATATCATCAACAAAAATAAGGCATTTTTCTGCAAAATAAGGCAACATTAAATTTAAACCGGTAATCTGATTTTTATAAGAATGATCTCCATCATAAAAATAAACATTAATTTTTAAATTCGGTTCCTTTAAAAAAATTTCTTTAATCACCGTTTTATAATTGCCATTATAAAATTCAATATTTTTCGGATTTTTAAAATTGGCTAAATTTTTTCTAAATGTATTTTCAGTATTTAAATCCTCATTAAATTGTGAAAAATTATCAATTCCAATACACCTTATAGATTGATTAAATAGGGCTGCACTTAACAAACTACCTCCTTTGTAAGTACCAACTTCAAGATAAGTACCATTTTTTGCAAACATTCTGACCAGGTCATTAATCAAAAAACAAATGTTTTCTGTGCTCATACATTCAATGTCATTTTCCTTGAGTATTTCCATCCTTCTATCTTTGGGATAATTATCTGATTTATAATCAATCCATTTGTCTTTCAATATTTTTCTAATACAATCTTCATTTAAAGGTGTAATAAAATCTTCGACTTTCTTTAATTTAAAAAAAATATCTGGATAATTCCTTAAAAGAAAAATCCCAAGCAACCCCTTGCACCTATCGAACTTATAATAAAAATCTGTTTTGAATTTGATAAAAATATTTGAAAATTCATTGAAAATAGATTCTTCTTCATTCCTCAAAAAAAAATATCTTTCAAGCTCTTTATGAAGTTTTGGCTTTTCAGAACCCCAAACCCAGCAACCATTGGAATCTATTTTAATATCTTTATCTGGATTAAAGTTATATTTATTTAAAATTCTTTTGCATTCAGGATAATTTTTATTTTTTAAATAACCGTGCCAGAAATGTAACAAGGAACCTTCTGTAAAATAAACACTGTCTTTTACAATTTTCCTTATTTTTCCTGCCCAATCCAAAAGACAAGCTTTTACCAAATCATTATTAATAAAATATTCAACATCTGCGCTAAAATCATCTGTATTGTAGAATGAATGTGCCATGAACAAATCGCTAAATGGAAAAATTGATTTGTCAAAAAGCCCATTTTTTTCAAAAACATCTCTTCTAGCTGCCCAAGCAAGACCAGAAAGCCCGTATAGAGACATATTTTTTAATGCCCTTTTTCCAAGCTGGGAAATTCTGTATGCCATTCCATAAGATTTATAGCCTTCTTTTTCAATGTCCAAACTAAAAGAAATTTTTTTTGGATTCATATAATAAATTCCTCTTGGTAATCTGATGACAGATTCAAATGGCTGAACAATGACATAAGATTCTAAAATTCTGCAGGTATCTTTAATCCAGTTATCATTGCAAAATCTTATATCTGCATCAAGCCAGGCAAACTTATCACAATTATCTGGTAAATTTTTTAATCCTATATTAAGCATTCTTTCTTTTTGCCATAAAATGCTATTTGTTCTTAATTGGATTAAAATATCTGCGTCATTTTTATTCAGTTCAAACGGCCTATCGCCAAACGCTAATTCAACTGTTAAAAGATTTAATCCCTGCATCTTAGTATGTTCTCTAAATCTCTTATAATTTTTTATTTTATTTTTGTATCTAGCAGGATTAAAAAAGGTTGTAATACCCCAAAAAGTTCCGGGAAGCTTTTTTTCAAACTTTGGAACAGATTTTATATCTCTCCTGCCGTTTGGAAACAATCTTGAAACTGAGCCTGAATTATGGACAATGACAATCAATTCATTGTTTTCATCATAAAATAGGCTATTCTTAATGATAAACTGATTCGTATTGGTTATCAAAGAATAATTATATTTTCGAGGGATAATGATTCCTCTACCATCTTCTCTAACAAAATAATTGAAAATTACCTGATCTAGTGCAAAAAAGTTTTGATTTATTTTTTGAGTCAGTTCTGCAATATTTTTAAGGATGTTTCTTACCCTATCTTTTCTTCCGACTATCATCCCGCTGTTTACAAGCTTAAATCCTTTTGCTTTTTTAAAAAAAAAATTTCTCAGTTTTTTGTCTTTAATCTGATTAATGCAAAATAAATTAAATCTATCATCAGCATTTTCATTTTCATTTTCTTCAACAAATCCATAACTATTTTCAGTAAGTTCAAAAATACCATCTATTGGATTTTGAAACCAAACATCCCCGCCATCAATGCACATGATATTGCTTATGTCCTTTGGCAGATTATCAATAACATTCACAATTTCCATATTTCTTTGATTAGAAACTTTTAACCTTTTAATTGCAGGAATAACATTTACTCGGTATTTTCTTTTTATCTTTTCTATGAATCTTTTATTTTTTCCATAGTATATAACATAAACTTTGCCATTATATTTTGCAATATCCCTCAAAGTATATAAAAAATCTTTTTCAAAATTTTCTGATACATTATCGTCTATGTAAGTGATTATAGCTGTTTTCATATAATAAAACCTTTTTATTTAATACTATCCATATACTCCTCAATTACCTCTCTCGGCTTTCCTTCCCTTATAACCTTTCCATTATCTAATAATATCAATCTATCGCAATATTTCTCCAAAATAGCAAGGTCATGGCTGACTAAAACAACAGTTGCCCCTCCTTTAATAAGTTCCTCCATTTTTTTAATTGCTTTTTCCCTAAATTCAGCATCACCTCCTGCTGAAAATATTTCATCCAAAAGCAGAATATCTGGATTCTGATGCTTGACGCAGAAAAGCATTATTGAAAAATTCAATCTTGTAATCATTCCAGTTGAAAACTGGTAAAGTCTTGCATCAACATAATCTTTTAATCCTGAAAAATCTACTATCTCATCAAATTTTCTTTTTATATCTGACTGACTTAAACCCATTATAGAGCCAGTTAAATAAATATTCTCTCTCATTGTTAATTTGGTTTTTAATCCGGGATTAAAACTTCCAAGATAAACTGTTCTTCCATTGATTTTTACATTTCCATTATTTGGCTTGTAGATTCCTGCAAGAATTCTGAGTAAAGTGCTTTTTCCAGAAGCATTTCTTCCAATAATTCCAATAACCTCTCCTGCTTTTCCATTAAAAGAAACATCATTCAAAGCATAAAAACAAGCATAAGGCCCTTTATCTAAAAAACCTAAAAGTTTTCCTAATATGCCGTCTCTTTTCTTAAAATCTCTTTTAAATTTCTTGCTTATGTTTTCTGCAATAATCCTAAATTTATCTTCTTCCATTTTTATTTATTAACTCCTTTTTTTATTTTTATATTGATTATTAATAATATTAATAATAAATAACTTTGAAATAAGTGAGCAGGCGAGTTTATAAAGAGAGAATTTAGACAAATCTATTTTTTTATTATTTGCTATCTCTTCTATACTTGCCTTACCTGCCCCCATATTACTTGCCACTTCATCATTATCTTGCATAATATTAACCATACTTTCAGCTGAGCTTTGCTCAGTTATTTTTTATTAATTAATTCATTGTCAGCTTTGGTAGGGGTATTATCAGTCTGGACATCATAAGCAAGAGAGGATTGAGGATTAGTAGTTAATTGTTGCTCATCATTGCTCCCACTTACTCCATTCGCTCCATCCCTCATAACATTACTAATATCCACCGAAAGTTTTTTATAATCCTTATTTTTAATACTTTTACAATGAGAATTGAAATTAACCCTTATATTGTTGCAGACAGTGAAATTTGTGGAGGAACTCCCACTTTTAAAGATACAAGAATTATGGTCTGGCAAGTCCTTGAATTGCTTGAAGCTGGAATTCCAATTGAAGAAATTCTGAACTATTTCCTTGTCCCTCTTAAAAAAGAACATGTTAAAGCAGCTTTGCAATTCGCTGCTCAACTTGCTGAAAAAGAATTTAGATTGATTCAAATATAAATCTAAAATGAAATTTTTATTAGATGAAAATGTAAAAAAGGAATTATTAAAGTTTCTCAAACAAAAAGGATTTGATGTTGTATTTAAACCCAAAGAGCTTTCTAATGGAACGCTAGCAGAATTCTCTAAATTAGAACAAAGAGTGCTAATATCAAATGACCGGCATTTTACTAATTCTCCAAAATTTTCAAAAGAAAAAATATTCTCGGTTGTTTGGTTAAGAATTCCGCAAGATAAACCAGAAATACTATTAAATAAATTTTCTGAGTTGCTTGATAAAATTAAGCCTGAAGAATTTAAAGGCAAATTAATAATTTTATATGAAGATAAATTTGAAATAAATTCTCTTTGTTGACTGTTAGTTTTTATCAGTTCCATTTTTTTAGCGTTTTTATTATTTTACACCATTTCTGCAAAATAATCCTTGTATTTATTAAAAATTAAAATTCCTATGATAAAAATTAAAATGCTTCCAATTATCAAAAGAGCCATCATCAAAAATTCAATGTTGCTTTTTAAAATAAATCCTCTTGTGATTTCAATAAAATAAAACATTGGATTAAACAAATTTATCAGATATAGCTTAGTTCCAGGATTTGTAATATAAAATATAGGAGTTAAAAACCAGAGCAGTCTGGTAAGCACATTCCAGACATTTTCCATATCAATAATATAAACTCCAATAGTTGCTAAAATAAAAGAAATTCCTATAATGAACAATAAAAGAAAAAATAAAAGAAAAGGATAATAAATTAATCCTATTAAAGAAACCTTGAAAATAATCATAAATATTATTAATAAAATTATTTCAAAAAAATGGCTGAATAATGCCTGCAAAATAGAAGAGATAACCAAAGATTCTTGAGTTACTTTAATTGATTTTATAAAAAAAGAATTTGAAGATATAACATTGACGGAAAGGACAGTTGCCTGCCTGAAAAAATTAAACATTATCAAGCCAATAAGAAGATAAATTGGATAGTTTGCGTTCAAATTATTTGACAGGTTTACAAAAGAATTGCTTATCGCAAGAATTATAATAAAAAGAGTGAGAGGGTCTAACAAATACCAAAAAATCCCTAAATAACTGCCTTCATTCCTTAATTTAAAATCAGCTTTTGCCAATGATAAACTTAAACCCAATATACTTTTTAATCTATTAAGATAATAATTAGTGCTCATCTTTTAATGAATATCACAAAAAATGAAAATATATAAACTTTTAGAGGGTTCTTTCAAAAACTATTTATAACTCCTTTATGACATCCACACACCTAAAGGCAGTAGATATCTTAGAACCAATTATAGAACTATAGATTAAATAATTATCTCGCGTATCTCTCAATTTTTTATCTTACTAATAAATTTTTATTTCTTATTATTTAATATTATCTTTTAATTATTATTTAGCTATAAAATTAATCACTCTTTTTATTCACACTTTCTAAATTACTATTGCTATGACTATTAGAAGACCCTTCCAGAACATTTGCACTCTCTTTGTCTTTTTTAATCCATTTAACTTTTCTAGGGTCTCTGTTTAATGCTGAATTTTTTCTGCACTTGCTTGAGCAGTAATTTACAGCTCTGCCGTCAAAAGTGAACATAGTTAATCCTCTTGGCTCTTTAAACATTTTTTTGCAAAATGAACATGCTGGCATGATTATCTCCTTAATTCTAATAATTTAATTAATAAAGCATCTAAACAGGTAAATTTAAGTTGAACAGGGTTAATAGTTTTATTATTGCAACTCTGCTCATAATGTCCTCCCGTATTATATCCAGCTGTCATCCTTGCTATTATTGTATCGTTAGTATAATATTCCATATTAATAAGCTCCCTTAGTAAGTTTAGTTTTTAATCTCCTTGCCTCAATCTGAGTTTCTCTTAGCATTAGAATGTCTTTTTTTCTCACAGCACCTTTGACATTTCTTCTCATGGTTTTTCCTTTGTCATAACCTTGTAAAACCCTGCATTTAACCTGAGTTACTTCTCCTCTCGCTCCGGTTCTTCCAAGAATTCCTTCAACAACTCCTGGCACAGCTGTTTCAGATAAAATAGATTCAGCACCTTTCGCAGCTGACTGTTGTTGCACTTGTTTTTTTTGCTTTCCAGATCCTCCCATGTTAAATTTGTTAAAATTTAATCATATTAGAAATGTGTAGACATTTCTTCCATGTTAAACTATTACTTCTTGCTCCTTACAAAACTTTCAAGATCTTTTTCAGCATCTCCTGCATTAATAATGCATACAGAAGCACAAGGAACTCCAATCCCAACTGCAATGCCAAGTTTTTCTTTTTTATCTGCTTCAAAGCAAGGTATATTTTTTTCCTTGCAGAGTATAGCAATATGCTGGACAATTTCTTTAGGATCAACATCAGCAGCATAGGCAACTAATTTAGCAGTCCCTCTCTCAATTGCCTTTGTAACTTCGTTTGTTCCTTTTTCAATTTTTCCAGTCTTTCTTGCCTTTTCAATTATGTCATATACTGAAGCCATTTTAGTTTTTATTTTTATTTATTTTATTCAAACCCAAAATATAATTAGAGAAATCTTATGTATCTCCCTAATTTAGGTCATTGATAAATACACGATTAAAAAAGGGTTTATAAAACTTCCTATAAATTTATGTTAATGTCATCTTAACATTTGCTCTCCATCTTCGATGTAGAGTTAATACTTTTTTATTAATAATATAATAGCGAGATTGTTGAGCAAGAATAAATTGAGCCGAATTTAAGTGAGGCGAAAGAAATGTAAGATTTGAAGTTTACGTTACATATGAATTTTTTACATAGTATAATCTATTATAATTATTCTTTTAAACCTTAAAGATTATTATTAATTATGCTAGTAAGCTTAGAAGAAAGAGCAAAACAATATGTAAATGAAGAGGATGGACAAATTCGAGTTGATTGGAAAGCTCTTGCAATAGCTGAAAGAGATTCAAGAATAATGAGCAACAGATCTTTTAATTCACTAATGGATAATATTCTTAAATATCTACATGAAAAAAAGGTTTTGGTCTATGATAATACCCCAAAAAGTTATTTTGCAACAGGAGCAAATGTTCCTTTGCATCCTAGGTTATCTGAAAGTATTACAAGATTTAGTTTTGTGAATGAACAAGATGCAAGAGATTATTATACCAATTTTTTCAAACATCCTGTATATGGAATAATTCTTCATCAAACAATCAGCCCTGTTTAAAAAGCAAAATAATCATCTGCTTCTTTTAATCTCTTCAAAATTCTCTTTATACCACTCAAAAGTCCTCTTGATTCCTTCTTCTATGCTAAATTTTGGATAAAAATCTAAATTTTTTATTTTATAAATATCAAGTTCAACTTCCTGCGGCTGGGCTATTTCAGGTTCATAAAAACCCTTTTTTCCCTGTCCTGCAAGTTTTATAATAAAATCAGCAACATAACTTAATTTAGCTGAAGCACTAGAAGAAATATCAAATTCTTCATTTTTTTCATTCATTGCTATTAAAAATCCCTCAATAAAATCATCTATATAAGTAAAATCAAGAGTCTTGTTTTCATTTCCATAAATCTTTAATTCTTCTCCTTTTAGGGCATTTAAAATCCATATATCAATTAATCGTTTTGTTTTATCATTAAAAGGGCCGTAGACAGTTGAAGGTCTTATTATAACATAATCAATTCCATAACATTGAAAATATCCTTTAACAAGCTCTTCTCCATAAATTTTGCTTGCAGTATAGGGATTTTTTTCTTTACTCAATATCCTTGACGAAGAAGTAAAAACCATTTTTGGGATTTCATTTTTTCTGCAAAATTCCATAATCCTTTCCATCCCTTTTGAATTGTTTTCAAAAGTAAGCAAGGGATTTTCTATAATTTTATTTATTTTGCAAAAAGAAGCCAGATGAATAAAAACATCAATTTTATCTTTTAGATTATAATTGCCAATATCCAGAATATTTTTCCCTTCTCTTGTATCAACTAGCAAAACCGGCTTGTCTCCTCTTTCAATTAGTTTTTTCAGCAAAAAGCTTCCAATCAGCCCTTTATGTCCAGTCATTGCAAAATTCATAATTCAAAATATAAATAACAATTTAAATAATTTTGTATAACAGAATTCATCTCCACTTCACTTCAACCATATCTGTTCTTTCTCTTGAATTAATATCCAGCTTATCAAAATCTTTAATATCAATTTTGGTTCCTTTGTTAAACATTATCTCCCCTAAATATGCTATCATGGCTCCATTGTCCGTTAAAAATTGATTTGCTGGACAAAAGAGTTTGCATCCTCTTTCTTCACACATTATTCTGCACATTTCCTGCAAACGAGTATTGCATGCAACACCTCCTCCAATAAGCAGTTCTTTTTTTCCAGTATGAGCCAATGCTCTTTCACTTGCTTCTATTAACATTGCAAATGCAGTTTCCTGCAAGGAATAGCATAAATCTTCAATTTTATATTTTTTTGAATCAAACTTCTGTTTTAAATTAGTTAATAAACCTGAAAAAGCAACATCCATTCCTTTTATTGAATAAGGAATTTCAACATACTTTCCTGACTTAGCAAGTTCCATTATTTTAGGCCCTCCTGGAAAACCTAACCCAATATGCCTTGCAAAAATATCAATAAAATTTCCGATTCCAATATCAAGGGTTTCTCCAAAAACTCTGTACTTTCCAGCTGCATAAGCAATTATCTGTGTATTTGCGCCTGAAGCATAAAGCAAAACAGGATCTTTTGCTCCAGTAAGTCTTCCTATTTCAAGATGTGCGACACAATGATTTACAGGAATTATAGAAACATTTAATTCAACAGCTTTTTTCTTTGCAAATTTCATTCCTTCAAGCAAACATGGTGCTAATCCAGGTGCCTGGGATATTGCAATCGCAGAAATTTCTTTCTCAGAAATTTCTGCATCATTCAAAGCTTTTCTATAAATCTCTTCAGCAACTCTTGCATGATGCTTTGCACTTTCCATTGGAATAATGCCTCCTTTTTCAGTTGTATAAGCATCCTTGACATTAGAAAGAATTTTGCCTTTCTCAACTATCCCTATTCCAAACGTATGTGCTGTTGATTCAATTCCAAGTATCATAAATTAGTAATCAAAAATAGTTTTATTAATGTTTTCATCACCAATCATCTTCCCACCATTCTCTCATTTCTTCAAGAGGTTCCTCATTAACTAAAAACATAGCAGGACCCTTACCTGAAGAATTTCTATCACGTAATTCTCCACAGATTATATACTTCTCGTTAACTTCAATAACATTTTGTACATGTAAACTAGAAAAACTCAATGAGACTATATCCCATTCATAATTAAAAACTTCATCAACATACAAAAATCTTCCAATACCGACATATCTCTGTTTATTATAGTCAAAACCTCTCCCATATTGCAAAAGCCAAAATCTGTTATACCCTCTCTGAGTCCATTGAAACTCTACAACATCTCCAGCCAAATGTTCTAAATCCATCTATCGAACATTATTAACTAATTTAAAAGAATTATTATCTTTAATTATTAGTTTATTTACCCCTTCCAAACCTTGTTTGCATCATTATAACTCTCTATATTTCCAATATCAAACAACTTGCCTTTGAACAAATAACCATAAACATTGAATCTCTCTAAAAAATATTTTATCAAATTTCCAGGAGCATCCTTATTATTTCCCTGTTCAAGATACTCTTTAATTTTAGGCAGAATAATTTCAGGAAAAAAATAAACCCCTATGCTTGTAAAATTGGTTTTAGGTTCAATAGGTTTTTCCTCAAATGAAATAATTTTATCATTCAATAGTTCAACTACTCCATGTTTTTTTGTTTCTTCTTTGTTCTCAACTAGATAAATACCGTTTACAATGCCTTTTTTTCTCTGGAAAAAATCAAAAGCATCTTTTAAAGAAAAATCAAAAAGATTATCGCTGTTTAAAATCAAAATATCCTCATTTATATTAGACTTTTCAACACAAAACCATAAATCTCCAATTCCCCCAAGTCTTTCTTCATTTGAATTAGTCAAATCATTAATAACTTTTAGGCTAAATTTAAATTTTTCATTGTTATTTTTAACCCATCTATTAACAATATCATAAAATTTGTCATTAGTAACAATAAAAACCTCGTCAATCTCTTTTATATCCCCAATCTTTCTAAGAGTATATTCAACTACTGCTTTATCCTTAATCAAAAGCAGAGCTTTTGGCTTATCCAAAGTAAGAGGATAGAGTCTTGTTGCATAGCCTGCAGCTAAAATAATTGCTTTCATAAATTTCTAAATAATCCAATAGTATATAAATTATTATAAACAAAATTTCCAAGCAAATTTATGGAAAATATAGGGTCTGTAACTTACCGTCCTGATTTAAATCAGGTTTATTTAAAAACCAGAAGAACAATAAGATTTTTTGAACATTTTAATCCAGAAAAAATTCAAAAATTTATAAAATTAGTTTTATCAGAAATTACACCTGTCAGAGATCTTGAAGACATTCATTTAGAGGCTTTTCTTGCAACACAAGAAAGAATAAAACAATTCAAAGAGGATTCTCCAACGTGTTTGGGAATATTAGTTTATCCAAAATCTGGAGGCATAAAAAATTTTCAACTAAATTCAGAAACAGAATTCTTTTCAGACGCACATCAAAATACCGATCCATTAACAATTATTAAATTAAAATATGGATTGCATGTTCATGGAATAAGAACAGAAGATTGTATACAATATTCTTATGTTGATTCAAGCATCCCAAATAGAATCACAGGAGGATTATTCTTCAAAAGAAATCCTTTTAAATGTCCAAGTAAATACCAGGGATTTTTAAGATTCACGAGACTAAATCTGCATAAACCTTATGGATTTTAATATAAAAAAATTATCAATAAAATAAAAGCAAAAATATTACCAAAAAAAAATATAAAAAATCACCAAAAAGAAAAAAAATAGAAAATATCACCTCTCTTTTCCCCAGAAGATATGAATATTATTATCTCTTCTTTCTTTTTCCGCCTCTAGCCATTTTTGCCTCGCAAACATTTCCTTTACCATCAACATAGTAAAGATACCCAGGTTTTCTCTTAACAACATTCTTTGCAATAACAGATCCCATTTCTTCAAAATTTTCCTCCTTTCATTTAATAAAATTTTGATAGCCATCAAAAATCTTCTGAAAGATTTTTGAGGTTACCTCCTTTTGTCGAATATGATTATATTAAAATATATAATATAGTATTTAAACCTTTCTACTTTCCGACGACAAAATTTTGTCGTCGAGTGTTACTTTTGAATTAAGAATTTAACAGAATCAAAATCATTGTTATTAACAGGAATTTCCAATAATCTGTCAAATTTTCCTAGAGGAAAAACTGAAATTTGCCAAGGTTTTACAAATTTAATATCAATAATTTTTCTATCATAAAACCAAATTGCAATAAAAGGTTTGCAAAAAAAGGAATGTATTGGTTGTTTTGTTTGCTTTCTAAATACAAACAAAAGCGATTTTGATTTTTTTCTAAACATAAGCCCAATTGCCCTTGAAAAATAATTTTCACATTTTTCAACATCAATACTAAAATGCTTCTCTTTGTATTTAAAATTAAATTCCATTTTTTATTAATAATAATAAAGAATATATAAAGTTAATACTATCAACTAAATAAATTTTGAAAGACAAAGTCTAATCAAAATATCTTATAGTTTAATTAATGTGCAAAGTTAAAGTTAAGAAACAATCAGTTCATAAAGTGAAATATTAGTTATTCAAAACTCTTGCTATCTCTTGATTATTTTAAAAATAATGAACTTGCTATCCTTCAGAATATAAACAACTTAAAAGAGACGAATGTATGAGTCTCAATATAAATTTTAACATTAACAACACAGGCTCTAGAATACCTTTTCATAATTATAGTGAAAAACATAAATAATTGAGTAAAAACTTATGTTTTTCCCTTGATAGTCAAGGCATAACGGCTCAATATTCAATGCAAGAAAATTCTTTCAAAAGAATTTTCTGCACAGAAAATCCTGCAGATTTTCATGTGTTCTTGACTATAACATTAATAAAATATTTTTAGGTTAAAACCACCACTTCTTTTTTAATGTGTCAATCTCAATCCTTTTAGACTCCTCTCTTGCCTTTTCAGCACCCTCACCTTTTATTATTGAATTGACAAACCTCTCTTTTTTCCTAAGATTAATATATCTTTGAAACATCATCTCAACATTTCTTTCATGAACAACATCATGATGGATAAACCCTCCTCCAAAAGTTTTAGGGATATGCATTAATTCGTGAATCAGGGTTTTTACTTTATCAACTTCAGACATTTTATCAAATCTCCTTGATATAACTTCTATTGCATAAAATCCTTTTCTTCCCAAAGCTAATTGCATTGCTTTTCCAAGAGCATGGCAACGAGCAATTGTTCCTCTTGAAGAACTTCCATAACTTCTCAAACATACCACAGAATCCAGTTTAACATGAGGAAACAATAATTTTGCTATATCATTTACCTGTTCCTGCAAATCTTCTGCTAATTCATATTTTATTCCCATTTAATCCTCATAATCCTCTTGAGTCCAATTAATATTTTCGCTTAAAAAAGGAGGTGGCAACCCAAAATCCCACCATTTGTCTTCCCTGCATTCTTCTTCTGTATCCATTTCAGAATATCCATCATCATATTCTAAATTCCTTATATTCTGCCTACAAAAACCATCTGCAAGTTCAACAATTCCATCAAGATCATTATTAATTCTTTCTTCTGATTTAGAATATATTGAATTTAATAAAAAATCTAAATAGTGATAACCAACATCAACTTTTTGAATATCCCATCCTTTTTTAGCTAAATCCTCGAAATTTAATCTGCTTTTAGCTAGTCTGTCTAAAAATGGAAAATCAAACCTAAATCTAAAACTTATTCCATTCAAAGACATTCCAGCAAAATAATATGAAGCATAAATAACCACTGCTCCTTTTTCATTTGAACCATAATAAATTTCCATTTTTTACTCCCCTATTTTTATAACTTTATTTCTACTTTTCAGGCCTTTAATAATCTTTATGTCCTTTGAAAAATATTTCTTAAGGAATTTTAAGAGCTCAATATTCGCTTTATTGCCTGTTGCTTGTTTTTTTAAATACACTTTGTATGAATCTTCAGATAATTTAATAATTTCTTCTCTTCCAGAATTAGGATGAATTTTAATATGGAGTATCATTAAAAAATAAAAGAAAAAGAGAGTTTTAAATTTTTACTTTCTTTTCCTTCTTAAATTCCTATAATAATCAACTGCAAAAATCCTTATCTTTAAATCCTCGACTGTTAATTTACTTTCAAGGTAAAATCGAAGCATTTATATACATGTATGTATGTATGTATACATATATGACAAAAGTAATTTCTATATCAGATGAAGCATACGAAGAATTAAGCAGGATAAAAGATGGCTCTTCTTTTACAGAAATAATTATAGAGCTAACAAAAGAAAAAAAGAAAAAATCTATAATGGACTTGGCTGGCGCATGGAAAAATATAGATACTGATAAAATTAAAGGAGAAATATACAAAGAAAGAAAAATCAGTTCAAGGAGATTCAAATAATGGTCTGCATAGATACAGATATATTAATAGATTTCTTAAAACAAAAAGAATATGCTGTAAAAAAGATAAAAGAATTAAAAGATATTAATAATTTTTTGGCAACAACTTCTGTAAATTCTTTTGAATTATTTAGGGGTGTTATAAAATCTGAAAATATAGATTCAATTAAACCCCTTAATGTTTTATTTTCAAGTTTAAAAATTTACAATTTTAATCTTTCATCATCAAAAAAAGCAGCAGAAATTTTAGAAAACCTAAAATCAAAAGGAGAATTATTAGATTTAGCAGATATAATGATTGCTTCCATAGCCATAACCAATGATGAACCTCTCTTAACAAATAATATTAATCATTTTAAAAGAATTCCTGAATTAAAGCTTCAATCTCTATAACAACTTCTCATACCTTTCCAAATCCTTCAAAACCCTATCAGGACTAAGTTTTTTAATCAAATCCTTATCCCCAAATTCATTAACAGCAAGAGGAACATAAAAACACTATCTAAAGTATTCCAATCTTTTATATGAAGAGAAAAGGGTGCTCTTGCCAATTTTCAAGAGGGAGTATTGGAAGAATCCAGAATAATAAATTTTTCAGGCTTTTCATGTCCAGCTGAAACAGGAATTTTGGTTTCTTTTGAAATCTCCTTAGCCCATTTCATGATAAAGCTTTCCTGTTTTCTTTTTCTATGAACAATAATCCTTACTCTTTCTTGTCCATTACCAAGTTCGGTTATTGTCAAAACTTAAACTTCTTTTATAACATAATAAACTTCTCCTTTTCTATAAAGAACATCTCTTGTATCTTGTCTCTAAAAGTCAGATTATGAGATAAATAACTTCCAATCACTCCTTCATACATATGTCTAAGACTTCCTAAATGATTTGCCTGCAAATTAGAAATATATAAATCCACAAACATGCTTAAATCAAGAATAATCAATGGGAATTAGTAGAATTCCGCACTAAACTGCCCCCTTACAATACAGATATCAATCAATAACTCATAAACATTATTAACCTTTATAATATAATTTAAAAACTAGATTTTATTTTCAAATACATGAAACTCTTATTTATCGGCCCCCAAGGTTCAGGCAAAGGAACTCAGGCAGCAATAATGTCTAAACAATTGAATATCCCTCACATTTCAATAGGAGATTTATTCAGAAATGCAGAAGAGGAATTAAAAGAAGAATTAGATGAATACATGGAACAGGGTAAATTAGTTCCAGATGAACTAACCTTAAAGATATTAAAAAAAAGAATTTTTCAGCCTGACTGCAAAAGAGGTTTTATCTTAGATGGTTTTCCAAGAAATCTAAATCAAGCCAGTTTATTTAAAACAATAACAGACATTGACAAAGTTATTGAAATAACTTTGTCAGACCAAGAAGCAATAAAAAGATTATCAGGAAGAGTGAGCTGTGAAAAATGCAATGAAAGTTATAATATTTTTACAGAACCAAAGCCAAAGAACCCGCTTCATTGTGATTTATGCGGAGGAAAATTAGTCAGAAGAACAGATGATAATGAGCGGGCAATAAAAAAGAGGCTTGAAATTTACCATAACGAAACAGAGCCGATTTTAAAAGAATATCAAGATATTCTAATAAAAATCAATGGTGAGCAAAATATTGATAAGATAACTAAAGACATCTTGAATTCCTTGAAATAATATTCTATCAAATAAGTATATTATTATAGCAAATAACTTCAATACAAGAAAATCTTTTCAGGAAGATTTTCTGTACAGAAAATTCCTCTGAATGAATTTTCTTGTATTGGGGAATAACATAATAAATATACGAAAATTAATGTTATTCCCTATAATTTTCTAGACGCAATTTATAATATTTAGAATTAATTGTTTTTCAAAACCAACAACCCATCCTGCATAACATTAATTAAAACTTCCTTGCTACAAACCATCAAACATTAACTGGATTTATTCTCTTTAATTCTTTAATCTTATCAAAATCAATATCTTCAGAAATCATTTCATCAATATTTAAATAAATAGCTGTAGCAGCATGAATTGCATCTCTAGGCATCAGATTATATTCTTCAAATAATTTTTGAGCTTTGATAATTATATCTTTTTTTGCATCAACAAATATAAAATTAGGTAAACTAAAAAATTTCTTTCCCTCAATCTCTGCAAGTCCTTTACCTAAAAATTTTTTAACGATGAAGGTTATTTCATCCCAACTTAAAACTGATGTTACTCCTATAAATTCTTTATTTGCAATTTTTAATATCACATTTTTAGAATTATTATCATTTCTTAAAATTCCTTGTATAAATATATTAGCATCAATGTACTTCTTCTTCATATTGCTCTTTATATATCTTTTTTAATTCTTTGACATCTATCTTTCTTTTAATTTTAGGTGTATTAAAAAAATCTTCTACAATTTTTGAAGCATCATCTTCTTTTTTTAAAACAACTTCATTATCTCTAACCTCAAAGATTATATTTACTCCTATATTTAATCCTAAATGTTCGCGAATATCTTTTGGTATTACTACCTGTCCCTTTTCTCCAATTTCCCGTCTAATTATCATACAAATTTATAGTAAGAACTACTATTTAAACTTTTTCCTACTTATAATTTAGAATTAATATAAATGTCCTTTCTATTCTTTCTTGAGCATCTCTTTTTCAGCAAGCTGTCAAGAATCATGGGCTAAAGCAAACAAAAAGCATTTTCCAATCTTATAATAATTAGTAAAAATATTTTTTTTGTTTCATATGGCGTGTTTGGTTCTTGATTACCCCAAAAATGCCTTTGCTTTTTATGGACTAAAGCCCATAGCGTACGCAAAGAGCATTTTTTATGTGTTAAAATCTAGTCATATATCCCGCCTCTGTATTCTAAAAATCTATACGCTCTTTCATCATAATGATTAACTAAAACATAATTTGATAATTATTTAAGATTTATATCAGTTAATTCTCCAAATAAAACAGAATCTGAAACCGATTGTCTTATCTTTCAACTCCTACTCTTAATCCAATAATTAATCTTTTATCAATCCTGCTTATATCTCATCTCAATCGTTCGTCTTCAACAAGTTTTCTAACTTCAATTGATTGAACATATTCCTCTTTTGACAAAAAATACAATCTTGCTCTGCACCCTTTGCTATCTAGCAAATAAGCATTAACAGGATAAGTAGATTGTAAATCTCTTGCTTCTCTTTCAACATCACTAGAATCATTTGCACTAAAAACAGGAGTTAAACGTACAACACTAGAAAGTCCAAATTCACTTCCATAAACTCTAAAAGAATTTTTTTTTCTATCATAACTCAGTCTTATTAATTCCATTTTCACTCTTTTTTTCTTAATAATTTATCCAGCATTTTAATTTAACAATTCATCAAGCACTCTTTAAAACCTATTCACATAGACATATTCTAATTTTTAATTTCTTAGAAATTAATTTTGTAAGATTTCCTGTGTGAATAGGTTTTCCACAGCCTTAGGATTTATCTTTTTATAAAGTTCATTTTCCAATTCATCAATAGAAATTCTCTCACCAAATTTATTTCTAATTTCAATAATTGATTCTTTAATCATTTTCTTATAAGCATTTTCTTCAATTTTCTTTTTTTCTTTTATTGAAGACTGCGCTCCGGCTAATCGTGCAATAGGAACTCTAAAAGGTGAACATGAAACATAACTTAATCCTATTTTATGACAAAATTCTATTGTTTCAGGATCTCCTCCATGCTCACCGCAGATTCCTAACTTTATATTCTCTCTAACAGGCTTTGCTTTTTGAACTGCAATTTTCATCAATTCACCAACTCCCTCCTGATCAATTGTTTCAAAAGGATCTCTTTTATAGATTCCTAATTCAACATATTCTTTTAGAAACTTTGCAGAATCATCTCTTGAAAAACCGCATCCCATTTGAGTCAAATCATTTGTGCCAAAAGAAAAAAATTCAGCTTTTTCAGCTAACTCATCAGCAGTCACAGCAGCCCTTGGAACCTCAATCATTGTTCCAGTTTTATACTCAATAAGGACATTATTTTCTCTCATAACTTTTCTAGCTGTTTCATCAACTATTTTCTTCTGATGCTCAAATTCTTTTATATTTCCAACAATCGGAATCATTATTTCAGGAACAATAGATTTTCCTTCCTTTATTATCTCAGAAGCTGCTTCAAAAACAGCCCTTGACTGCATTTCAGTAATCTCAGGAAAAGTAATCCCTAATCTGCATCCTCTGTGCCCTAACATTGGATTAAATTCATGCAGTTCAGCTGTTTTATCTTTTAACACTTCTACACTAACACCCATTTCCCTTGCTAATTCCTGAATTTTATCCTCTTCCTTTGGCAAAAACTCATGCAAAGGAGGATCTAAAAACCTGATTGTAACAGGCAATCCATTCATTATTTGAAATAAAGAATAAAAATCTCCTCTTTGCATTGGAAGAAGCTTTAACAAAGCCCTTTCTCTTTCTTGCTTTGTATTTGATAAAATCATTTCTCTCATTACTTTTATTCTGGATTCTTCAAAAAACATATGTTCTGTTCTGCATAATCCAATTCCTTCTGCTCCAAATTTTATGGCAGTCGAGGCATCTTTAGGAGTGTCAGCATTTGTCCTTACACCTATTTTCCTGTATTCATCTGCCCATTGCATTATTTTTCCAAAATTTCCAGATAAAATTGGCTCAACTAATTCTAATTTTCCTAAGAATATTTCTCCAGAACTTCCATCTAAAGTTATAAATTCCCCTTCTCTTATTCTTGCTCCATTTATTTCAATTATTTTCTCAATTTCATTTATAATCAAATCTGAACATCCTGCAACACAGCATTTCCCCATTCCTCTGGCAACAACAGCTGCATGTGAAGTCATTCCACCTCTGCCAGTTAAAATTCCCTGCGAAGAGTGCATTCCTTCAATATCTTCAGGACTTGTTTCTAATCTTACTAAAACAACTTTTTCCCCTTTTACAGCCCATTCATAGGCATCTTCTGCATTAAAAACAACCCTTCCAACAGCAGCGCCAGGAGAAGCAGGCAAACCTTTTGCTAATACTTTCATATTTTTCTTTGAATTATTGTCCAATTGTTTATGCAATAATTGATTTAAAGAACTTGGTTCTACTCTCATCAAAGCAGTTTCCTTGCTTATCATTCCATTTTCCACCATTTCAACTGCAATCCTTACAGCAGCCTGACTTGTTCTTTTTCCATTTCTTGTCTGCAAAATATATAATTTTCCCTTTTCAATTGTAAATTCAATATCCTGCATATCTCGGTAATGAGCTTCAAGAATTTTTCTGACATTAACCAATTGAGAATAATTTGCAGACATTATGCTTTCCAGTTCTTCAATCTTTCTGGGAGTTCTTATTCCAGCAACAACATCCTCTCCCTGTGCATTCATTAAAAACTCTCCATAAAATTTGTTTTCTCCTGTTGAAGGATTTCTTGTAAAACAAACTCCTGTCCCAGAATCTTCTCCCATGTTTCCAAAAACCATTGACTGTATATTGACAGCAGTTCCAATTAAACCATAAATGTTATTCAACCTTCTATAAGTTATTGCCCGGTCATTATTCCACGAATTAAAAACAGCATCTATAGCCATGCTCAATTGCTCATGAACATCAGAAGGAAACATCTTATTAGTTTTCATTTTAATTAATTGTTTGTACATTTCAATCAATCTCTTTAAATCATCAACATTCAGTTCATTGTCAAATTTTATCATCTTCTGGCTTTTGATTCTATGAATAATTTCTTCAAAGAATTTATGCTCAACTCCCATTACAACATCTCCAAACATCTGTATGAATCTTCTGTAAGAATCATAGACAAATCTCGGATTTCCTGTTTTAATAGCCAAGCCTTCAACAGTTTCATCGTTTAACCCCAAATTCAAGATAGTGTCCATCATTCCAGGCATTGATGAAGCAGCACCGCTTCTCACAGAAACCAGCAAAGGGTCATTTTTATCTCCAAGTCTTTTCCCCATTTCTATCTCAAGTTCCTTTAATTTTGTAAAAATCTGTTCCTGTATTTCAGCAGACAACTTTTTATTATTTTTATAATAAAAATCACACACTCTTGTAGTAATTGTGAATCCAAGAGGAACTGGCAATCCAATAGAAGTCATTTCAGCAAGATTTGCTCCTTTTCCTCCGAGCAATTCCTTCATTTCTTTATTTCCTTCTTTAAATGAATAAACAAATTTTTCAGCCATGTTTTATTATCACTATCCTGTAACCTCTCTGTATAGTTGCCTAATTTTATTATGGGCAGGCTCATTTAATTCTTTACTGTATTCAGCATGATAAAAAACAACTTCATCCTCAAATAATATTCCTGGTGCAAATAGTCTGTTAACACAATATTTATCCATCACATATTTTCCAACAAAAATAAGACCTGAATTATCAGAATTAATCTTATTTATTAATTTTGTTCTTTGTTCAGCAGTTAATTTTAATCTTTCAGTCATCTTAATTTTTTTATAAATACATAAAAATCAAGGAATTAATTTATAAACATACTTGAATATAAAAATATGTTTTAAAACATAATTGATGAATACTATAATTAAACATTAAATAGATTTTTAAAATATAAGTTATGCCTTAAGAAGCATTGTTTAAATAATTGTTTTTCAATTTCTATATTTCTCTTTACACAACAAAACCTGCATAAACATTACTAATAAAGTTTCATCAAAAATATACTTCAATTTCATCTAGTTATAATTTCCAGCCCATCCCTATGCTTCAGTTTATACTCTTTTCCAACAACCATTTTTGTCTTGGCATTAATTGCCCTTATGAAATTCTTTCCCAAATCAGTATGGATTGCAAATGCAAAATCAAGGGCAGTTGAGCCATCAGGCAATAAAAAACAATCAGGAAGGATATTTCCTTTTGAATCAGCAAGCTTGTGAGCACCAGCTGGAAAAATTGCAATGTATTTCAATAAATCAAAAATAACTTTGTTTAAAACTTCCTGTATTCCTGTTGAATCATAAACTTCAAGAACATTTTCATTTATTAAATTAAGGGCGATTTTCTGTTTTTCAGAAAGTTCTTTTAAAACCTCAAGATTTGCATTTGTTTTATCATAGTTGGTCAAATTCAAATCTTGATGGTGCTCAAGAACCCGAGAACACGCTCTAGACTTTAGTCCGAGGGTTCTTGACATTTTAAAATGATTTTCTCCAGGAATATATTCAATCAAACCCGCATTGTTAGCCAATCTTAAAGATAATTCAGAATCAGCAGAACAAGGAACAATCATTAGTTCAGGATAAGCTTTTTTAAGTTTCTTTAAATTTTCAGCAGCATCAGGCCTGTCGCATTTGTTTGCAGCTATAATCATAGGTTTTGTCAGATGTCTTAATTCATGGCTAAAATTTTTTAAATCCTTATCGCTCCATTCAGAAGGCTTTTCAATATTGTAATTTCCTTTTATAAGAATTCTTTTAACATCCTCTTCTTTTACTTTTAATCCTGAAAATTGGTTAGTGATTGCTTTATGCAATTCTTGTTTTGTATTCTGGACAAGTCTAGCAAAACCTTTCCAAACCTTGTTTAATATACCAAGATACCACAAATCTAATTCATTTTCCAGCATTTTGACATCATTGACAGGATTATAACCCTTGATTTCTTTTCCTCCTGCATCTGTTTCTCCACTTATATCAACAATGTGAATTAATGCATCGGCAGATGTCAAATCACTTAAAAATTCATTTCCAAGTCCTTTTCCTTCAGAAGCACCTTCAACTAATCCAGCAACATCAAGCAAATCAATTGGAACAAATCTTTTTCCATTGACACAATATCCTTTGTGAGGATTGCATTTAACACCAAACTCTTTATCAATGCAGTCAATCTTAACATAGCCAATCCCATGATTGGGTTTTATTGTTGCAAAGGGATATGATGCTATAAGCACATCTGCCAATGTGCAAGCTTTGAAAAAAGTGCTTTTACCTGCCGAAGGTTTACCTACAAGTCCTATTAACATAATTTAATTGAGAAATTAAAGTTTAAATAAATTCCTGTAATTGATTAACAGATTTATTTGGTGAAAATTATTTTTTAGGATAATCTTATTTTTTGGATGCTTCAAACCATTCTCTAGTTAATCTTCTTGCACTTTCTATTGCTTCACCTAAACTACCTTTAAAAAGCTCTAATTTGCTGGCAGATTCCACAGAAATAATATGTAATTTACTTCCTTTTTCCCTTCCATGAGCAACAAGCAGAGCGTCAGAATCAGTTGCAACAGCTTCTAAAGCATTGTGATTCACCCAAATATAATTACCATTATTTTCATATCTTAAAGAAGGTTTTCCGCCTCTTGATTCAGCAGATTGAAATTCTATATCTTTGGGTAATCCTATCCAAAGTTTAATATATCCGCAACCATTTGGAAAAGGAAAAAACTCAATCCTAGGATTATAAGCTACATGACTCATTTTTTAATAAACACAATATGATATTTAAATATTATTATAAAACAAAATAATGAACAAAAACTTGAATAAATTATTGCTATCTCTCCCGCTTCTTAATTTGGGGGTGAAAATCAACCTGATACTTTGGAATTCCCAAGCTTATTCCATATTCCTTAGCTTTATCATATTGTTCCTTGTTATAGATATCGATTTTAAATACTTTATTTCTAAAAATTATATAATGATATTCATTATTTTTTATGTCAGCATACCATTCATGTTCTTTATCCAAGGCTTTTGCAATTTTTTCAGCAATTTCTTCAACATTTTTTTCATCAATCTCAACATTATGCAAAGTCCATTGTTTTATCCAAGGAGTTTTATGCTTTTCAATAACTTTTTCAATTTCAGTAGAAACAATTTTAATGTTTTTATCTCTTAAAATGCTTTTATCATCCAAACTTTCTTCAATAATAACTCCTTTGAAGTCCATAATTACGTAATTAATTAAAACTTTAAAAATATATGCTTTTACAATTTTCAAATATCAAAGAAAGATTTATAAATTCTAAAAGATTATAATCTATAATACTTGCGAGGTGCCATCTTAGGATGGCACTGACGCTTTTTATTGATTTTTCTTGTTTAATTTTTTAATTATTTTACTAAGATTTATTGAAAAATCACAAGATTGTCTTAATTTATATGAAGAAGTTCTTCTAAAGAAACCATTTCCAACTAGCTTCTTAAATCTTTTTCTTAAAGTATTTATCACTGGGATAAAATCAGCATCACCACTTATGATAATTGCAATATCGTATAGATTATCAAAAGCTCCTATCAAAAGATCATGGGCTAAATATATATCATCTCCTTTTACTTCATATGAAAAATCTCCATTTTCTTTTTTTGTTTTTCTGACATCACATAGAATAATTTTAAATTTTGGAATCTTTTTTAGAATATCAAGAAATTCATTATGGATTCTATAAGTCTCTGAATTTTGCTCTTTATCTAACAAAGCATTATAATAATAAACATGAATCAATTGTCTATTTCCTACCAAATCCTGAACAATATCTTGAAATTTTATATCAAAATTTTGTTTCTTAAACTTTTTTGTACTATGATAAAAATTCCTCCCATCAACAAAAATTGAAACTCTTTCTATTTTATTCATCTTCTTCTCTATTTCTCTCCAAATCTCTTTAATCCTCTTCATAGATTTCTCTAAATCACCATCATTCATAATTATAAAATCAGCTTTTTCCATCACTTTTCCAACCTGCTGTCCAAGCGGATTTTTTTCATCAAAAAAATCCCTGTTATCAACTTCCAGGAATTCCTCCAAGATTTTTGGATCGCTTGGTTTCCCTCTTGATACTATCCTTTCAAACCTTAATCTTTGAGGGGCATCCACTCCAATTAAAAAGAAATCCTTGACATTTTTTCTTAAAAAATCAGCCTCTCCTGCATTTCTTAAGCTGTCAAAAATATAGTTCTTAGTTTTATCTTTATCAGCAATTTCAAGAAGCAATTTCATGATTGCTCCTGCTCCATATTTTCTTCTTAGCTCATCTCCTAAATCCTGCATATTTGCCCTTGTTATTTCTTTGTCTCTTTTAACAAGTTCATCTTTAAGGGGTTTTGAACTTTCAAGATAAACAAATCCTTTATCTCTTAGAAATTGAGTCAATGTTTCTTTTCCAGCTGCAATCCTTCCTGTTAGTCCGATTATCATTTTAACACTCTTTTTAAACTTAAAATAATAATCCTGATTTAAAAATATTTATATGATAAACCCAAAACCAACAAATCTAAAGAATTTTATAAAATTCTTTACCCTTTAAAAACCAGATTTAGAAAGTTTTAAAACCTTCTTATTCTAATTTTTATTGAGAAGTGAGCCCATAGCTCAGCCCGGTTAGAGCACCGCTCTTATAAGAATAGATTCAGAGAAAATTTGATTTTCTCTGGACCATTCAAATCTCACGATTTGAAGGTTTCGCTAGAAATTTATTTTCTAAGCAAAATAGCTAAGAAAGGCGGGGGTCCCAAGTTCAAATCTTGGTGGGCTCATGGATGATATTGCCAAAAGCAATATTATTTTTATTATCACCAAGATTTTCAAATACTTTAACTTGATAGAAGAGAGTTAAAGTCGCCAAGAATTTCGTAAGAAATTGTTGAGCGCTTGGTGGGCTCATGCAATTCATTTTTGAATTCTTCCAAACCTTCTTTCATAAGTAGCCCTGAATCTGCCAATAAATGAATCAGATACGACTAAAAAATCTCTCACAAATTCTTCATAATTTCCATCTAATAAAGATTCTCTTAAAAAACTGCATATTTTTAATTTCTCAATTAAAGCAATATGAAAAGGAAACATATTTGAAATAGGGTCGCGAACAACTGCCCTAAAAAAATCTTTATCAGCTAATTTAAAGCCTTCTTCATAGGTTTGAGGGTCTCTCATTTCTCCATGCGCATAGAATAAAACCTGAGTTCGTCCAGGCAAAATACTACTGGAACCCATGCCCAATGCTAAAGGAGGCCTTGCAAATAAAGATATTTTAAATTTACTCTCAAGAAAACTTTCCTTAACTCTTTCCTTGCTATTAGGTCCTCTTAAATTTATATACTCCCTACTAGAAATTTCTTCACAAACATTTCTATAAAAAATTCTTGATAAATCTCTATAAGTCTGGTTCATCATTCAATAACTTCAAATAAACATTTTTTAAATTTTTCTAGTACTCAACAAATAACATTTATAAACTCTAAAGTATATATTATAATATATGGCACAAAAAAAGAGGAAGAAAGAAACTGAAAAAAAAGTTCAAAAAAATAATAATTCTGATGATAAAATAATATTTGCTTTTTTAGCAGCTTTCTTAAGCATAATTGGTTTTCTTATAGCATTAATCCTTAAAAAAGACGATAAATATGTTATATTCTATGCAAAACAAAGTTTGGTTATTTTTGTAATCGGTGCAATAGCAGGAATTCTAGGAAATGCAATTAAATTCCTGCCAATAATTGGAACAATAATTTATGGGGCACTGTTCATATTAATATTTATTGCCTGGTTCTTGAGCTGGATATATGCCCTTTCAGGAAAAGAAAAAACCATACCTATTATCAGATATTGGGCTGAAAAAATAAATTTATAATCTTATTTTCTTTTCCAATCGCGATTTACATTCTCACAAGTATCAATTGTTAATGAATCATCTTCAAGATGTTCAAAAAATTCTTTCTTTGCATCAGCAAGCGGCTTGGATGCGGATTCAACTTTATTAACAGGCTCAAAATCATCTTCTCTCTGTTGTCTATAAAAATTAGAACTCTCTGAATGCAACTCTGCTTCACCTATTTTATTAAACACCTCTGTAACCATGTTTTAATTATAATTTGCAGGTTTATAACAAATAGATAGCCTCCAATAGAGGCATATCACATTTTACGCATAAATGCCCCTGCCGGGATTCGAACCCGGGTCAAAGCCTTGAAAGGGCTCTATGCTTGACCTCTACACTACAGGGGCTTTTTAAAGTTAGTAAATAGTTATCTAATCTAACTCTAAAAATTAGAGAAGAATTTGCTTTTTAAATGTTTTTCAATAGGAATTATTCACCTCTAATTAAGTTTATAAAGGGTCTTTTTTTCAATCAAGAGGTTATAAACAATAAAATGGAAAAAGAAGAATTTGATATTAAAAAATTAAAAAAAGAATATGAAACTTTCAAGCATAAATATAACCTTCCTGAATTTTCTGAACTGAACAAATTATTTGATATAGAAGAAATTGATGAAGAAACAGATTATCTTTTAAGAAAAATAAGAAGAACAATATCTGAAAAAACATCTGGTTATTTAAGATTTATTGAAACTCTTTTAAATCCGAGCAATGCTCCTATCTTTTTTTTTAAGCTTGTAAAAAAATTGGAAAGTGAAGATAAAGAATTTCTAACAAAAGTATATGATATTCTTGGAAATTTCGAAATTGAAATAATAGCTCTTGAATTGGATTATTCAGAAGAAAAAGAAGCAGAATTTATTAAAAAAATTTATGACATTTTTAATGATGAAATCAAAGGAGATTTTTTAAAAATCATCAAAAAATTAGAAAATGGTGATAATGATAGAAGAAAAGAGAACAATGGAAGTTATTTTGGATAAAAATAACTTAAATATTTTGTATATAAAAATTTATAAATTCTATTAATATCTATTTAGCATGAGATTTGTTACTAGAAAAACAATTGATAAATATTTGGAAAAAGTTCCTGATATTCAAGGCGGGTGGGAATCTTTTCATCCACAACAAGCTATTCCTGTTCTTCCAAGGATTCCAATATTAAATCCATCAGGTCCTACTTATTTGTTATATGGAAAAGCTGAAAAAGAATTTGATAAAAGAAAGCCTTCTATTGATTATTTTTATTTAGCAGAAAAAAATGCTGAAGAAAGAAGATTACAGCAATTAATACACTTTAATGAAGGTTATAAAACTAGTAGTCATTAAAAACAATAGAATTTATTTTTCTTACTAAAACAGTTTTTCAATATCAATTTCTAGACTGGAGACAGGCATCATTATCTTATTGTTCTTTAATATGCATGGATGAATTTCTCCAATAAATCCCAGAGACTTGTTTTTAACAATTATCTCACCGCACCGTCCTTCAATAAAAGAAGGGTGAGAAAATTCTTTTATTTCATATTTCAAATTAAGCATTTTGATTAAATAATCCAAGACTTGCTTTATTTCAGTGAAATTAGCCTTTTCATGGCAAAGAGAAATGCAAAGTTTTTCCTTTTCTCCGATTTCAGTTTCAGAATCTTTATCATGGTAAAAGATTCTTCCTAATTCAAAGATTTTTTGAGGATATGCAGAATCAAGATTATCGTTTAAAACTGCTATTGAATTAGCAAGTAAAGAATTTCTTAGAATATTATTTTCTGTTTTTGAATCAATAACTTCAATCATCTCATCCCTGAATTCCTTGATTCCAATATTCTTGAATTGTTTTTCTTTTGTTGAAAGATGATAGGTTGAAACTTCCAATAACCCCAAGCCAATTAAAATTTCTGCAATTTTTCTTTTTTTAACAGCCATATTATCTTCTTCTCCTATTGTTGAAATCTCAGGAAGTTCTGGAACAAGATTTTCATATCCATAGGCAATTGCAATATCCTCTGCAATATCAACTTCATGAAGCATATCTGTTCTATAACAAGGAATAAATGCAGTATTTTTTTCATGTCGAGAATCTTGAAAACCACACTCTTTAGAGTGTTGTGATTCTCGAGCATCCAAAAAACGAGATACTTTGGCATCGTTTTTTTGATAACCTAAACCCATTTTCTTCAAGTAATCCTTGATTTCTTTTTCATTTAAATCAATTCCAATTAATTTGCTAACATTTTCAATTGAAAAATGCATTTTTTCAGGTTCTAAATTTGGAGAAAGTTCTTTCTTATCTGAATCATGAATTTCCATTGCATAAACCTTTCCACCCATATCAGCCAAAGCACAAACAATCATATTCAATGTTTTCTTTAAATAATCTAAATTAAATCCAGAACATTCAATAAAAACCTCTTTAGTGTCTAAATTAATTTTTCCAGTTTTATGAGAATTAATTATAGGAGGCATTGAAAGAATTTCATCATTTGCATCAATAAAAATTGGAAAGACTTCTTCATCCTGCAATAATTTTCCATATTCTCTCCCAGTAGGATGCTGAGAAAGTATCTGCCTTCCATTAATTTCTCTTGGAAATTCCAATGGCTGGAATTTAATGTCCTCTGGTTTTTTCGCAAGATATCTAATAGGTAATTTAATCTGCTCCAAAGGATAAACTCCAATTGCAAGTTTCTTTCTGTTTCTTCCATAACCTAAATGAAGTTTTTCCTGAATATCAATTATTTCTCTTATTTTTTCATCACTAAATTTAAGATTTTTAATAATTGCACAAACAGTAAAAGGACGCACTTTTTTTACAGACTTGTCTATAATAACAGAATAATCTTTTTCAGGTTTTTCAACTTTGTATTCTTTCAATCCTGTTTTTTTATCCAAAAAAGCAAGAACTGCTCTGGAATAACCCTGCAAGGATAATAAATCCGGACGATTTGCAGTAATATCAACTGAAAATTCCTCATCAGTAAGACTTTCAATGGGCATTCCAAGCATATTCAGTTTTTCCTCCATCTTTGGAGTTATCTTGCCTATTTTTTCTTCAAGTTCTTTGCGGTTTAATGTTAAAATAGTCATTTTAAATTCCACCTTAATTTTAATTTATTATCCACCATATTATTTTATCTCAATAATATAAAACCCAAATTTTTTAATATCATCTATATCATTCATTTGAGTTGGATTTACTTTGATTATATTCCATGCTTTTTTCTTTATTTTCCTTCCAGTATATTTCTTTGTTTTTAAATCATATTCTTCTAATATTAAATCATCTCCTTCATTTATATCAAAATCAGCTAATCTTAATTCAAAATTCTTTTTTCCATCTAATATCATCTTAAAATATTCCGGCCATGTTTTTTTATGAATTTCCATACTATCTTTTTAGTTTATTATTTATTAAATTTAATTTTTCTTCAATTTTATCAAATCTATTATTCATTTCATTTTTAATTTTAAGGAAACTTAATGCTGTTTTTTTATCCATCTCAGATAATTTTAAAGAAGTTTTTTTGTGATTATTAAATATAGTTTTCCATATTAATAATTCAGAACCTGCAACAGCAATTCCTATTGCAATTATAGCATCCATTTCAGGAGGAGAACCATGGAGAAGCCATAAAGCAGTTCCAATTATAATCAATATAAATATCCAAAATACAATATCTTCAATTGTTATTTTTATCATATTTGACTCCTGAATAATGCATAAACCGATAATATTAACAAAATTATTATTAACAACCAGAATAATATATTCCCTATGCTTATTTTTGCTTTATTTTTCATTTTATTCTCTTATCTCCTCAGCTATTTTATTTAATTGTTCTATTGACATTTCAGGCCCTAATTGTGTTGAAATATAACCCTCATATTTTTCAAAAAATATTTTATCTTTTGGCCAAGTTTCTTTAAATTTTTCATCAAGCCTATAAATAGGGTATAATTTAATATGTGCATGATTTACTCCTAAACCTTCCATAACAAGAGCTGTTCTTTTAACTTTTAATTTTTTATCTAACAATTTTGCTACTTTTTTTGCAGCTATCATTAATTCTTTATAATCATTATCATTCATATCAAAAACATAGGAATCAAAATGTTTCTTTGGAATCACTAAAGTCATTCCTTGGGTATTTGGAAACTTATCTAATATTGCTATAAAATTTTTATCTTCCCAAATTTTAACCGAAGGTATTTCTTCTTTTATTATTTTACAAAATATGCAATTTTCCATTTACTTATCCCACATCTTTATTTCCCTTGATTTATTTAAATCATTTTTATACATTTCCCTTAAATCATTTATATCATAGAACTCCATTATTATTCTATCAAAACCAGGCCCCCAGGCCAATATAGGAATATGTTTTCCAAAAAATGGAATCGTGACTTCAGGTCTAAACATTCCAGCCCCTCCTAATTCAACCCATTTTTTAAAAATAGGGTGAAAAATATCTATTTCCAAGCTAGGTTCAGTATATGGAAAATAAGATGGTCTCATTCTTATTTTATCATAGCCCATTTTCTTGAAAAATTCTTTTAAATATCCTAACAATTGCCTGAAATTAGCATTTTCATCAATAACAATCCCTTCTGTTTGATTAAATTCAAAACCATGGGTTGCATCTACAGTCTCATTCCTGAAACATTTTCCCAATGCAAAATATTTTGCAGGAAATTCCTTGGTTTCTGCTATTTTTTTTAAAGTTTTAGCTGAAATACAGGTTGTATGAGTTCTTAGAAGAACTTTTTTTGCATCTTCTTCTCTCCATTCATAATTCCAGCCCTTGCTTCCTTTTATTTTTCCTTCATGTGCTTTTTTTACTTCATCAACTAATTTTTTATCAGGAAGTTTTGCTGTTTTATCCTTGATAAAAAATGTATCCTGCATTTCTCTTACAGGATGGTCCTGTGCAGTAAAAAGAGCATCAAAATTCCAGAACCCTGAAACAACCATATTACCGGTCATTTCCTTGAATCCCATTTCCAGCCAAATTTTTTTTGCATAATCAGTTGCCTGATTTACAAAATGTCTCTTTCCTCCAAAAATTCTTGGAACAGGGCTTTTTATATCATATCTCCTAAATTTTTTTCCTTTCCAGTTTCCAGATTGTATTAAAGAAGGAATTATTGCTTCAACCATTCCCTTTAAATAAGAGAAATCATGTTTTATTAATTGCTCGCCTAATTTTGTCAGCTGAATTTCAATTGTTTTTTTATCATTTATTTCTATTATTTCTTTTCTTGATTTAAGATTATCCAAGGCATATTTTTCTTCTGGCTTTAAATCCCCAAGTTTTTTAGGAATAGTTTCTAAGAATTTTTCTTCAAGAGTTTTTGATGTTATTTCCTCTTTATTTGCAGCAATGACAAGATTTCCATTTATTACATTAATCATGGCTTTTTTTTTTAAAACGCCTATAGCTGCCTTGAACTCATTATCAATCAACCCTGATTGTTTTTGTGCATCTCTTAATGAAATAGAATTTCTTTCGCAAACAAGATTAGCTAATCTTCTTTCAGGCAAACCATGCTTAATATAAAGTATCCCATTTAATCCAAGTTCAATAACTTTTTCTTCTTTTGTTTTTAATTCAACAATTTTTTTATTAGAAAGAAATTCTAAAGCCCTTAATGCAGAAGTATTATCAAGCCCTGATTTTTCAGTTATTTTTGCTAAATCATGCTCTTTTAAAAATGGAATTATTTTGATTTCATTATGGCTTAAAGATTCAAGTATTTTTTCAGTCTCATTATTCTCATTCATTATAATTTATAGAATAAGAGTTTTATAAAGTTAATCTAATTTTAATAGAAAGATTTTTAAACTATTTTTAGGATTAATTGAAATGGTAAATTTTGATAATTATGATAATCCATTGAAGGCTAGAAGAGTCTGGAATTCTTATGAACAAGATATTCCTGATCATTTGTTTCTTCAAGCAGTAGAAATTGTTAACGGGTGTAGGACTGCTGATGCTTTAGATATCAGATTAGATATTCATTTTGGAAAAATTCTTCATTTTGCTGGAAATGATGCCTCTTCATTAAATGATATTGATGAAGATTGTAATGGTGGGTTAAGTAATGCTAGAAAAGCTTTGGAAGAACGTTAAAATTATTTATTCATCATCTCAGTACTTCCTTTCAAACTTGTAATAAAAGAAATTGCATCCAATTTAGAATATCTATCTTCGGGCCAGAGAACAATAGGTGTTTTTGTTCTTTTGCATAACTGGATGTTCTGCATGATTCTTGAAAGAACCATAGCTTTTTCTTTTTTATCAAGTTTCTGCAATGAACCAATGTCAATTGCAATCTTGATATTTTTTTCTTTAGCAAATCTGCATAAATGCTCGTTTAATCCAGAATCCCTTTGCTTTAATGGCTCTTTTCTATTATGGATTTCAGGAGCGAGCAAAACCTTAACTCCAGGAATCTCAAGAACTTTCTTATTGAATTCTTCATCAAAAGCTTTGACTATAATTGCTTCATTTGAATTTTCTTTCTTAAACTTCTGAATCTGCTTGCGGACTTCGTTGAGGTTTGTGGTATTGATTATCATGTATAATTAAATGAATACTTATATTAAATAGTTTTCTAGAATTATTTATAAAAAATTAATCAAACTTCGTTAAGATTATTTTTTCTAAAGAATTTTTATTAGGGTTACAATCAGAAATTTAAGTCTTGCTGAAAGCAGATTAAATTTCAGAAATCAGCTAAAAATCACGCTTCCAACAAAATGCCGGTTATTTAATAAATTATCCAAATTCTTCATGTCAGGCCCTAAAATATAAGTTGGAATTTTATATTTCTTTATTATCTTGGCTGCTTTCTGGTCCAATATAAAATGCTGTCCTGGCTTGAATTTTATTTTAGAAACCATTTTGTAGAATTCTTTATGAGTGATTTCAGGAATGAACTTTGCAGTTTTATATATTAAAGGATTTTTATCATGAAGCCCTGAAACATTAGTCAAATTAATAAAAGAAGTATTAAAATACCTTGCTAATTTCACAGAAGTTGCGTCAGAAGTTTCATTTAAAGCATACCTTAATGCCCCGCAAAAAACAACATCATGAATTTTTAAAAGATTTTCAACATCCACCATATCATGAGGCATTCCTTGATTTGCTTCTCTGCCAAAAAAATAAGTCATAAATCTTGCATTTAATCTTGTTGATGCAATGCCCAAAAGCCCCTGCAAATATTCTTTATTCTTAATATCTTCATAATTCAATCCTTTTATATAAGTTCTTGCAGTTTGCCCGCCTCCGCAAACAACAACAAATTTATATTTTCCAGTATTTTTAAAAAGAACTTTCTTAAAATCTTTCAATAAATGTGCATTAATTTTATCAGGAACAATTAAACTGCCTCCAAGACTCATCACAATTATCTGTTTTACCATTTTTATTAATTTATTGCAGGATGGAGAATGTCAAGCAAGTGAGATTATGGAAAAGCATAACTTTATTATTCACAACTCATTCTATTTCTCTCATTTACTATTTCAATTTATTATACACCATCTTTTTTACTACTATTTAAGATAACTAATGAATGAGTTTATTTAAACATTGCTTTTTAATAGTGATAATAGAGTATAATAATGATTTTTAAGCAGGTTTTTTTTAAGAATTTTATGAATATTCCAAAACAATATCATGAAAAATTAAAAACTGAATTAGGAAAGAAATTCAGTGGATTTGATATAGTATTAAGAGAGACACATTCCAAATTAACAGAAAGAAAAGTAATTGATTTTGTATATAAAGGAGTTGAATGTTTGCTTGGTTTTTATGATAGTGGAGGAAAGCTTTTTTTTACAATGGAATTGGAGAGTCCAAAAAAAGAAGGATTAGCAAAAAGAATACAGGAAGAAAGCCCTTCTGCTAAAAAGATTGAAGAAGTTTCAAAATATTTATCAAGACCCCATAGGGAAGTTATAATGGACTCTGAAAAAGCAAAAACTTATTATTCTGTTCATTGCACAGCAAAGCAAAACCTGTGTAATCTTAACCCTCAAAAGAATCCTAAAGATGCTGATTGCCTGATTGGAGACATCTGGAATTATCTAATGAGAACTCCAATAGGATTAGCAACAGGTATTTTAAAATAATGGCAAAGATTCAGAATGAATAAATAGTATAATCTATATTAATTTGACGAATAAAAGTTATGGCTTTGAATATACAAATCATTTCACAACCTAGCTCTCTAATTTTAGGTTATAATCAAAGACGCTGGTATTCCCAAGTTCGTGCGCCAATAAAAAACATTTAACGAATATTTATTTAGATACATAAATGCTTTTTATTTCCTTGATTTATTAGGGAAAAACATAATAAAATGAGAAAAACTTATGTCTTTCATTATAGTATCTTATAACATTTAAACAGTAAACAGTTGGTTATCTTTTACATCAAATATTTTCAACCTTGCACCAGCATCCAGCCAGCCATGGGCATAATTAAGGCAAGCAAAACTATTAACATAATTACCTTTTTTTTCAAAATGTTTTGCATCATATAAATAGCATTCAACCATTTGGATTATTTCATGCGCTTGAATTTCTTTTCCTTTCACAATTGACTTTTTAACAATTGCTAAAGCTTTGGATGTCAAATTATAATATTTTTCTATCTTTGATATTTTTATTTTATCATCAGTTCTCATAATACTTATCAACAGAACTAAGTTTAAATATATTTTCTAAATGGCGGTTTGTAAAATATAATCTTAAAAAGTCAAATTACAAAGAAAGGTTTTGGATATTCTTTTTAACAAATACTCTTTCAATTACCTAAATCATTTAAAAAGCAAAACTATTTGTAAAAGAACCAAAAAGAGGAATTGGGAGAGGAATTTTTCTTCTCCCCTTCCTTTTTTGAGAAGTTTTTGAAAAGAAAAATTCTATAAGTAATTAATATATTATTCGGTTTTGTTGTTCAAGCAAGATTGAGAAAACCTAAGAAACACTTATATTTCATAACCTTAATAAATTATATAACAATTAATTCACTTCTGTTTCAATAAAGAATACTGAGACATCTTGGTTATTATAAATTTTGAGCCAACAACATCTGAAACCAAGGCAGAAATCATTAAATCTCCTACAACTGCCTTAAAAACTCCAATTATTACAGGAATCCTGGCTTCTTTTGAAAAAGAATCTAAAACTTCTTTTATTTCTGCCGGATTCATTATTATTTTGGTTGTATACATCCTTCCATTTTTTTTAATTATTAATTCCTTATCAGGCCCTTCACATTCAATTATCTTAATCAATGGATCCTTAAGAAGCAAATCCACCTTGCCAAGATTGAATCCTTCAGGCCTTTGTTGTGATTCTAGCTCAAAAGTTTGCAGTGGAGAGGGTTCTTTGGGATATATTGAAAAAGGCTGATACATTAATATGGATTTTTCTTTATTTAAAGATAATTTATTAGGATATTTATTAATAACCATTCTTTGAATCAAAGGATTAGCATATAATTTTTTTTCAGTTTTTTTTGGCAAAACATTTTTAAAAATAGCTTGTTTAATTTCTTTTTTTTCAGAAATATGGGCTGGAACAACCGGAGTTCTTATTATTTTTCTAAATGCCTGCTCAGGGGAAATATTAGGTTCTATAAATTCTTTTCTTAATTTTTCTATTTTAATTTCTTTTTTAATTTGCTCTTCTTCTAAAAAACTTATGATAAGTTCCTCTGTAAATTTCTTTAAAAAAATAATCCTAGACTCTGCATTAGGCTGTTTCAATTCCATTTTATCAAAAATTATGTAACAACTCCTTTTACTTATTTCGGTTTTTTATATACTAAGATTTTCAAAAACTAAACCTAATATCAAAAACATTTGAAAATCTCTAGATGATTCCTAATATTTAGGAAATGGTTTAGACCTTATCATTCCTTGAAGCTGGTTTGGCTCTTCTCTTGTGGCAGGCTGTATTGATTGAGGATTATTTCTATTTCTTATTTTTTCTTCCATTAAAAGTATAGCTTTTGAAATGGTTTTATTCTGATCCAAAAGAGAATCTAATTTTTTCAAGAATTCCTGGTCTGCCTGGGATTGTTTCCCAAAATCTCCTGAAGAATATTTTTCTGTAAAACTCTTTGCTGAAATTTCAAATAACTGGAGAAGTTTGGATATATTTGAAGATAATTCATCAAATTTAACAGAAAGATTAGTTAAAACCTTTTGTAGGCTGATAAAATTTTCAATCAGAGCTTTCTGTAAATCCTCATCGTTGAATTTTTTATTTATTGAACCATCTTTTTTAACCATAAATTAAGAAAGAAAGAATAATTTATAAACATTAGTATTGTTTTGATGAATATGGTCTCATGGCTTCAATTAATAACTCTAAGCATCCTACAGGGAATAACAGAATGGTTTCCTGTCAGCAGTTCAGGACATTTGGCTATTTTTCAGAATTTCTTCGGTTTTCAAAGTTTATCTTTTGATATTTTTTTGCATTTGGCAAGCATAATTGCTGTTGTTTTTGTGCTTAAAAAAGAGATAATTAATATTTTAAATATAAAAGACAGGAAAAATCTAAAATACCTGTTTTTAATAATATTAGGAACAATTCCAGCAGGAATAATTGGACTTTTTTTTAAAACCCAAATAGAAAGTTTTTTTTCAAACCTATATTATTTGGGGATATTTTTTATTATAAGTGGAATGTTAGTCTACTCAACAAAGTTTTCAAAAACAAGAGAAAAAGAAATAAATTTTGTTGATTCTCTATTCATAGGAATATTCCAAGCAATTGCAATTCTACCAGGAATTTCAAGAAGCGGAGCAACAATCAGCTCGGGAATATTTCGAGGCTTGAAAAGAGAAGAAGCTGTTAAATTTTCATTTCTGCTTGCTATCCCAGTAATATTAGGAGCTTCTCTATTGGAACTAAAAGACTTGGCTTTTTCAGATATCAGCTACCAAATGTTGATTTTATCATTCACAATAACCTTAATAGTTTCAATTTTTACAATAAAACTTCTTTTAAAAATTGTAAAAAGTGATAAGTTTTATTTGTTTGGAATTTATAATTTTGTAATTGGTGTTCTGGTATTGCTATGGAGTTTTGTAAAATGAAAAATATAGGCAAAATAAAACATTTTAATGAAGAGGACGTAAGATTTGCAACTCCAAAAGAGGTTGCTGAATACCGGGCAAATAGATTAAAATGCAGCAGAATTGTTGATTTATGTTGCGGAATTGGTGTGCAGACAGGAGCATTTGCCAAAACCTGCGAACAGGTTTTGGGGATTGAAATTGACGAAAGAAAAGTTGATAATGCAAAAAAGAACTTTCCTGATGAAAATTTAAAATTTATCAAAGGAGATGTCTTGGATGAAAAAGTTATTGAAAAAATTAAGGATTTTTCTCCAAATATAATATTTTGCGATCCAGAAAGATTAGCAGAAGAAAAAGAAAGAAACCTTTTTTCTATAAAACCGGATTTAAAGAAATTGATTGATGCTTATTCTAAAATAACTAAAAATATCTGCATTGAAATGCCTCCAAGGATGGATTTGGAAAAATTAAAAGACTTTAACTGTGAAAAAGAATATCTATCAATAAATAACAAGTTAAACAGACTGGATATTTATTTTGGAGAATTAAAAAAATCTGAAATAAGTGTTGTTGATGTTTTTTCAGAAGCAAGGATTGAAAAGTCCAAGAAACTTATTAAAACAAAGTCTGTTAAAGCTCCTTTAAAATATATTTTTGAAATAAGCGAGGCAATTGTAAAAGCTGACTTGATTAATGAATTCGCAGGAAAAATTAATGCTCTAATCTTGGAAAATAAGGATAAAAATAAAGTATTTTTAACTTCTGATTATTTCGAAGAAGATGATTTACTGAGTTTATGCAAACCCTATAAAGTTATAAGAATTTGCAATAATTTAAATGATATTATCAGGATTTTAAAATTAAAAGGATTTGGAAAAGTTATTCTTAAATATTCAATTGAACCAAAAAATTACTGGAAAGAGAGAAATATGATTGAAAACCAGCTGAATAAAAATATGAAAAAAGAAGCTGATTTATTCAGGATTAATAATCAGTTTGTAATTGGAGAAGAAGTTTGAAAATGGGCGCAGGGGAAATCGAATCCCCATCTCAAGCTCTGGAGGCTCGTGTTCTACCATTGAACTATACACCCGACCAATAGTACAATATGTCATCCTATTAAAAATCTATCCTTTTTAAGAACTAATTACCTCTGCAATTTCTTGCATTTCTTAATTTCATTGATTTCCTGTTCAGAAATAGAGCATCCTTTGTATTTTAATCCATATAAAACCGCTTCAAGAATCCTGGGATTTTTTATATCAAACAAATCTCTCTTGCATGCAATTAAAGCTAACTCCGCTGAACGGATTATCTTGAATTTTTTAAAAAATTCATAATCCTCTCTTCTTGCTTTTATAGAAACATGAAGCTTTTTTTCCATTAATTTTCTTAAATTTTCTGGATTTTCACATAACATTCTTGTAGTTCTTTCATCAACAACAACCAGAGAAGGTTCTTTTAAAATAGAGCATAAAGCAAGAGTAGCGCATTCTCCTTTATCCAACAAATGAATATTGTCATTTTTAGAACGAAAAATAGAATTTGCAACACTCATTATTTCTTCTCTTTTTTCCCTTAGCAAATCAACCTGTTCAGGAGTTATATCGGCATGCTTGATTATATTCCTGTCAAATAAATCTTTAATTTGCATTGCTTCTAATTCATATTTTCTGATTGTCAATGGATAATCAATTATTTCATTTTTCACTTCCTTAGTTATGAGAAATTCTCCCCTGAATTCCTTACGGAGTTTTTCTAGCATAGGAAGCATGCCATTCAATGCAAAATTTATTATAGGCCCTGAATCAAAAATAAGGTATTTTGAAGCTGTCATTTTTTGTATTTCTTTATTAATTTATTAAGATAAGTTATAAGAGGAGTTTGCCAATCTTTTTTTAATTGAGTTCTTGCAAGATTTAATATTTCTTTATCTTTTTTATCTAAATCATTTTTTTCTAATCTCTTTATTATCAGCAATATTTTTAAATTCTTTTTATCTTTTAACACATAATTCTTTTTTTCATAATTTGTTATTTTCATTTTAGTTTTTTGGTAAAATCTTCTTTTAAAATGGTTTGTTTAACCCATATTCTTTTAAAAATAGGCAAAGTTAATGTTGAAAACATGAAAGCAAGTGCAGGAACAATTGCATTTAGCCATGGCATTGGTATTTTAATTACCCAAAGATAAACTCCTATTGCCAAATATGTAAATAAAGTTAATATCAATCTTCTCGTATAGCTTGTCTCCCAGGTTTTATCTAATTCTACATTTTTATTTCTCTGCTTAATTTTGTTTAATTCAAATTCAATTTCTCTTAAAGATATCATTTTAATTTTTTGATAAAACTTTTTCTAAAAAAGTTTTGTTTCATCTGAAAATATCCTCAACAATTTTAATCCTGTTTTTGATTGGCATTGTTATTGATAAATCAACATCTGAAATCCCCGTCTGTCCTGAATATTCAGCCAACTCCCATACTGAAATTCCAAGAATTTTAGCTGTTTTTTCCATAGATATTCCATGCTCATAAATCCTTGATGCTTTGTTTATTTTTGCCTTTCTAAAAACCTCGCTGATATAATTTTTTAAATGTCCTGAAAGATTTTTTATTAAATTTCTTATGTGCTCTATTTCAAATCTAAATTTATGGATGTCATTTTTTTCCAATGCAAAAATCATATTATTCAGGCACTGAATATAATTTTTGTAAAAATTAGGATAATTTTTATAGAACTGATATTTCTCCCTTTCAATAATTTTGCTTAGTGCGTAGATTATAACAGCAACAGAAACAACATCGGGGTCCTGCTCCATTGAAGAAGTATGAACAAGCTGATTGCTTAATTCTTTGATTACAATATAATTTTTCTTTTTCAATGCTGAATAAACTTCTTTCAGGATTTTAAGAATATGGGATTGTTCTTCCATTTTTATTGCCTCTTTTTATAATAAATTAAAGATTGGAAGTTATTTAAAGTTTGGTATGTTTATTGCTATTAATTATTAATTCTCTTAAATGACTAACCAAAAGAGGTTGAGTTTGCGATACTTTTTCAGTTTCTGCTTCAATTAATTTTTCCATATCCCCTATATATTTTTTTGCTTCTTCTATTGTAATTCCAAGTTCTTTAGGAATTGGTAATCCAGGAATAATTTTATATTGAGGAGTTCTATATTCATAGCCAAGATGCAACAATTCATGCACAAGTGTTTCTATCTGATTATCAATATGATCTTGCAAGGCTAATGAAATAAAATTTCTTTCTCCAATTCTTTCAATGCTTCCATGATAATGAGGATTACTATCAGGAACTTCTAGAATTCTTCCTCCCATTCTTCTAAAAATTGCATACCCTCTGTAAATCATAAATTATTTTTAATAAGTAACTATATAAATAATATTGTTTTAAAAAATTCATGAAAATAATATTAGACACTAATTTCCTTGTTTATTGTGCAAAAAACAAATTAGATTACAAAGAAGAGATTGGAAATTTAATAAAAGAAGGATTTGAATTAGTTGTTCCTGAACAGGTTGTTGATGAGCTTGTAAAAATCATCAAAAAAACTAAGGAAAAAAATTCATGGCTTCTAAAAGCAAGAAATCCCAAATTCAAGAAAACAACTGGAAGAGACAAGGACGCTGCAAATTTGGCTTTGCAGCTGCTTGAATTCAATAAAATTAAAATTATACAAACACAGGGCAAAAATGTAGATGATGCTATTATTAATTTAGCAAATCAGGACAAAAAAAATATTGTCTGCACTTTAGACAGGGAAATGAGGTCTGCTCTTGGAAGGGTAATTTTAATTAATAGATTTAAAAGATTGATGCTGACAAAATAATCTATAAAAATTATTTATTTTTCTTTTTTAGTTTTTTATCCTACAAGACTCTGCCTGTACATAGGATCAAAACGGTTTTTTAATTTTTGAAGTGCTTTTGCTTCAATTTGCCTTATTCTTTCTCTTGTCAATTTTAATATAGTTCCTGTTTCTTTCAAAGTTCTTGGATCCCTTTCAATTCCAAAACGATATTTTATAACTTCTATCTCATCAGAAGTAAATCTTCCAGAATTATCTAAATAATCCAAAACTTCTCTAACTCCATCGTTTCTTGCTGCTATTTCAAAAGAGGCTTCTGAACGAATATCTTCAACATCAAATTCTCTATCTTTATCGCAGCCTAACAAGGATAATCTTGAAACTCGTCTTAATGCCCTTAAAACTTTTACATCTTCAAGTTTTATTCTGCTACGGGAATCCTTTAAGCAATAAACCTCATTATATTTTCTGGCTGTTTCTTCTTCATTAGGATTCCTGCCCAACTCTGAAAATAATAACTCTTCTATCTTTAATATTTTACCTCTCTTTTTATACATTGGATAAGAGAGTGAAAAATTTCCTTTGCATTCTTCATCAGCTATCCCTCTTGATATAGACTGCCTAATCCAAAAAGTTGCATAAGTTGAGAATAGACACTTTCTTTTAGGATTAAATTTCTCAACAGCATGCATCAGCCCTCTGTTTCCATATCCAATCAAATCATTAACATTTAAGTTAAATTTTTCAGCATATTTTTTTGCCCAATAAACAACAAGAAAAAGGCAAGATTCAGAAATTACTTGCTTTGCCTGAATATAAGCAGGAGAATTGTCTCTCCTATAATCCTCTAATTTTTTTCTTGTTGATTTAATTTTTTCTCTATATTCATTTGTCCATTGCATTATTTTTCCAAAATTTCCATATAAAACAGGTTCAGCTAATCCCAATTTTCCTAAAAATTCTTTTTCCAAACCTTCAACTTTATTTGATAACCTTCTTTCAGTTAAAAGATACCTTTGCACAATAGTTCCAAGCTTTATATTTCTTCTCTCTCTTTCCTTAGCAAAGCTTATAGAATCTTCATTTAAAGGGCATGATGCAAAAGGTAGATTACCTATATCAGTCAAATAATCTGCAAGACCTAAATAACAATTTAATTCAGCCATAATAAAAGTCATAAAGAAACCTTTATAAATCTACTTTTTTTATTAAAATCAACATGTTCTATATAGTTGAAGTTCAAGATTATGTAAGAGTAGAGCCGAAATTATTTGGCCTTAAAACTAGCGATGCTGTTGCCAAACAATTGCAGGAAATTTATGCACATTACCACGACAAAGAAATAGGGGAAGTAATTGGAATAATATCTATTTTAGAGGTTGGGAATGGAGTTATAATTCCCTGTGATGGAGCTGCTTACTATGATTCTAAATTCAAATTATTGGCTTGGAAACCTGAAATGAATGAATTAGTCTATGGACTAATCGACGAGATTACTGATTTTGGAGCATTTATAAATCTTAGTGTGATGAAAGGAATGATTCATATAAGCCAGACAATGGATGACTATGTAAGTTTTTCAACAACCAACACTCTCTTAGGAAAAGATTCAAAAAGAATTTTAAAGAAAAAAGATGAATGTTTGGCAAGAATAGTCGCTATATCATACAAAGGCGATAATCCTAAAGTAGGCTTGACAATGAGACAGCCAGGACTAGGAAAATTAGAATGGATAAAAGAAGAAAAGAAAAAAACAATGGCTAATGCAAAAAAAGCCACAAAAGCTGAAAAAGCAGAAAGGAAGGTGAAGAAAGCAAAATGACAATTCATACACCAAAACCTGGCATGAATAGAGAAATAAATAGGTCTAATTATTATAATTATCATGGAAAGTTAAGAGGGGGATTTAAATAGGAGGTTTACCTGCCAGAAGTTTAGAGGAAGCTGAAAAAATTTTATTGCAAAAAATTCCTGATTTAAGAGAATTAAAAATTATAGAATCATCAACTGCTGGACTTGAATTAAATTTATAAAATTATTAAATAAACATGGCAAAAGAAAAAGCATGCAAAACTTGCAAATTAATATATGAAGGAGAAAGCTGTCCTAATTGTGGAAAAAAGGAAAGTTCTGATAGCTTTAAAGGAAAAATTGAAATTATAAATCCTGAAAAATCAGAGCTTGCCCAAAAGTTAAAAATTTCTAAAAAAGGAATTTATTCTATTAAATTATAAAAGAATATAAATTTTATTGAAGCAATAATTATATATTTTAACTGCGTACAGTTTCTGGATGGTTGTTTTAGGATTTTTAAAAGCACTTATCTGGCCAGTATTTTTGGTTTATGAATTAATAAAATTTATTGGAATATAAAAGTTTTAAGGCAAGGATTTTTAAACCCTCAATCTTAATATTTTTTATGCAACTACAAAAAGAATCAAAAAATGAATTATTCAAAAGACAGGAAATTTCTTTTATTTTAGAATCTGATAAAAATCCAAGTTTCCCTGAAATTAGAAAAATGCTTTCAGAAAAATTTTCCAAACCAGAAGATTCCATTGATGTCTATAATATAAAAGGAAAATTTGGAAGAAAAACCTTTCTGATTAAAGCTTACCTTTATGATTCAAAGCATGATTTGGAAAAAGCAATTCAAAAAACAAAAAAGCAAAAAGACTCTGAAAAGAAAGCAGAAGAAGAAAAAGCAAAGGCATCTGCTGAAGCAAAAAAAGCTGAAGAAGATGCTAAGAAAGCTGAAAGTGAAAAGAAAAAAGAAACAAAAAAAGAATAAAATTAAGATATCACCAAAACCTTCGGTTTTTAGCCTATGCCTAAAGGCATAAGTTTGTACAAACAATTTCAATTGAGTATCTTAAATAAAAATAATAACAATTTCAAATTATCTGTTTGGTTTTATGATGCTTGAAAAATTTCTGCCAACCATGCTAAATTAGGAAATTTCTCTTTGTTTAAAAGATTTTCCAAAATCCAATCTGTTTTACTATTTTTTATCATACAACAAATTAACAAAAAAATAGATTTCTCAAAAAGATTTATAAACTCATTAAACCTAATCTTCCAATGAAAAAGAGGAAGAATAACAAAACCTCTAAATTAGATTATAATAAAATTTGGAAAATTTGGCCAATTATTGCGATAATAATTTTATTATTATTATTTGCTCTTGCTTTTTCTGTTGCACCTGACTGGAATAATAAAAAAATTAGTATTAATTATAATATTGATAAAATAATAACAGAATTAGAACCCTTAGCTCAAAATGATTCAAGGATTGCTAATTTTATTAATTTAGTTAAAACAAACAAAAATTTTGAAATATCAGATAATGGGTTAGCAAGCTATAATCCTTATAATTACTTTTCATCAGAAACCTGTCAAAAAGGTTGGGTACAAAAAGATCAAATTTGTGAAGGTACTAGTCCTCCGATAACTATAAAATATCCCTGTGCAACCTGTCTAGATTGTACAAAAATAGTAACGTATAATTATCCTTATAGAACTTATAGATTTAAAGTATGTGATTATAAAACTGGTACAGATAAAAAAAAGTGTGATAATAATTGTTTATATGAATTACCAATACCTTACACAAAATACAAAAATGACCGAAAATGTGTCCAATTAGTGCCATCAGATACGAAAACTTCATGTGCAGATTCATGTATAGATAGCACAGGGTGTGGCCTTTGCGAATCATGTATTGTAAATCTTGATAGTGGAATTGGCACATGCACAAAAATAAAAGATGGAAAAGATGATTCAGGACACGGAGATCCGAATAATGGAGGGTATGCTTCTCCTGGATGTTCAAACGGTTATTTAAAAGGTACATTGGTTAATGAAAATTATAAATGTGTAAATGGAAACTGTATTCAAATGCTGTAAAAATTGATTTTAAAATTAACAGCAATCTTTAAAAACTAAGTTTTTGATATTTATTCATGGCAAAGGGAGAAAAGAAAGGAAAAAAACCGCATAAGAACAAGCCTACTTCAAAAAAGTACAAAATGTATAAAATTGATGGAGATACAATAAAAAGAGAAAGAAGCTGTCCAAGATGCGGAGCAGGAGTTTTCTTAATGAAAGCTGATAACAGGTTATATTGCGGGAAATGTCATTATACTGAATTCTTAAAAAGATAAATTTGTATTTAATATAAATGAAAGGATTAAACATTATCCATTCTTATTCTATAATAAAATAACAAACTTTTACCAAACTTATATAAATAATAATTTCTTTAATTTATAATGAAATTAAAAAAAGAGACTGATAAAAAAATTAAAAAACCTAAAATAGGCTGGGTTCTTTATTGGAGTCCAAGAATTTTATCAATTCTATTCTTGCTGTTTCTGGCTATATTTTCTTTGGATATTTTTGAAAGTTGCAATAGTTTTTTAGAATGTTTAATTGGATTATTCATGCATAATATTCCTGTACTGATTTTAGCAATACTTCTATGGATATCCTGGAAAAGAGAACTAATAGGAACAATAACCTTTACATTAGGGGGACTGGCATATATTACTATGATAATGATTAATTCTATTAATAATGGGTTTGAATGGTATTACTTGGTTTGGAGCCTTCAAATAGCATGTCCTTCTTTTATTATAGCTTTTCTATGGTATTTGAATTACAAGAAGAAAAGATAATAAAGAATGATTATAAAAGATATAAAATTAACTATTAAAATGATTTGTCCAAAGTGTAAATCAGAATTAAAAAGAGTTGAAATTGAAGATGCAAAAACTCCTGCAATTAGTTATCAATGCAAAAATTGTGACTATTATAATTTTGAACATGAAAGCATAATGAAAATCATAGATGAAATTAAACAAAAAGAACTTCATTAAAAATAAAACAAAAAATAATCAAACTTTCTCAAGATAGACTTGGAATGTATTTTAATAAAGATGTAATTGACTGCCTTAATTTAAAATCAGGAGAAGATATTTTAGTATCTGTGCAAAATAATAAGAGAATTGTCCTTGATATAGAAAAAAGTAAGAGTCTATAATATCAAACCGTGCTGGACGCAACTTAATCCCAGTATTTAAAATATAATTTAGATACTATACTGAAATTAAGTTTTTAGACCCAATCTTTGTATTATAATTTTCAAAGAAGTTATAATAAAGTAGTGCAGGATTTTAGACCTGATTGCTGTTATCTAACTCTTTGATTTCTTATATACAGAAAATAATGCATTATTTTCTGTCTCATTCAATCCTTGCGGATTGAAGATAAGAATATGAGTCGCCTCTATCACCCCTCCTTTTTATCCTATTTTCCCTGAAGAATCAAATCTTGTTTGTTGAATATAAACCCTAGAAGAATCGGTGTCATATAAAAATTATACGTCCTGACTCTTCTGGGGAAAAAGAGGTGATAATATGTATAGAATTCCTATATATTTAAATCTTTCGGTTTGTCGTAACTGATAAATGACACAACTAAAATAGCCTTTTTTTATGCCCTTTTCAAGCATTTTTTAAGTGCAATTATTTATTGTAAAAACTCTATTTAATCTTATCTATTAGTCTTTGTCATAAATAGTAGTAAAAATAATGATTTTTGAAACATTTATAAGCAAGTTAAGTTATTTTAAAATATGGATTTTAAAGAGTTTTTACCTAAAAATAAGGAGATAGCAAGCTCCTTAGAGGAATCTGATGAGAATTTAAAAATTGTTGAAAAAATAAGCCCTAATCAGTTCTATGATGTTATTTCGGGAAGAAATCCTGACTGGCAGGTAATTATTTTTGAGTTGATAAATTCTAAGCAATTAAATCCCTGGGATATTGATATTATCATACTCACTAAAAAATACTTTGAAAAAATAGAAGAAATGCAGGAAGCAGATTTCTATATTTCAAGCAAAATTTTACTGGCAGCTGCCCTTCTTCTAAGAATCAAGTCAGAATTTCTTCTTAACAGGCATATAAAAAGCATTGATGAAATTCTTTTCGGAAAAAAAGAAGAAAACAAATATGTTGTTGAGAAAATTGAAATAAATGAAGATGAGCTTCCTTTTCTGATTCCCAAAACCCCTTTATCGAGATTAAGAAAAGTAACCTTGCCTGAACTACTGACAGCCTTGGACAAGGCAATCAATACAGAATCAAGAAGAATAAAAAAAGAAATAGCAGTTGTAAGGGCAAAGAAACTTTCAGAAGTTGATTTTCCAACCTTTAAAAGAATAGACTTAAAAGACAGGATAAAACATTTTTATGCAAGGATTCTGACTTTCCTTAAAAAGAAAGCTGTGGACAATGAAAAAAATATGAATAAAATAAGTTATTCTAATATAATTGGGAAAGATAAAGAAGAAAAAATTTCCTGCTTTCTTCCGCTCCTGCATCTTAGCAACACCCAAAAATTATGGCTGGAACAGGAAAAGCATCTCGATGAAATTTATATATATCTTTATGAATATTTTGATAAGAACAGGGATAAATTTCTGGAAGAGCTTGAAAGGGATATAGAAGACATGAAAGAAGAATTGGAATTTGAGCAGGCAGAAAATCTTGAAGAAAATGAGGAAAAAATAGAAAAAATAACTGGATTTAAGAATGAGGAATTTTAAATCTTTAGAGAAGTATCTGATGGCTTTATTATTTGAGTGTCTCGTGACCTTAGTCTTTTTTCTGAACTTGCCCTGGCATTTATATCTGCAGAATCTCCTTGCAAAAGCATAAATTTATAATTAATTCCAAATATAACCAAGCTTCCGTCAGCTACATATTCTGTTTGATCAGGATATAGCAAATAATCCAAAAAAGTCCTTCTTATTCCATTAATCTCTTTTTCAGACTCACCGGTGTCTTCATTTTTATCTATTTTTTCAAGAAGGTCTTCTACTGCTTGATCCAAGCTGGCTAATCTAAGTTTTACACTATCAACATCTTCAGGAGGTATTATATAAATTTTCGAACTTTCTCTAATTTCTCTTTTGGGCATTCTAATCCCGATTTCCCTATGCAACATAACACTTCTGTCTGCACCCTGTATTATTGTTCCAGCATTTTTTGATACTGCATTTGCATAATATAATATTTTTTTGCCATAATTTATTTTTAAAGAATCTTCAAGAATTCGTATCTGACAATTTTCAGATCTTCCTATCTTTTGACCAATCCTTGCTGGCAAAACATAATCTATAGGTCTTTGAGTCATTAAATCTCTTAAAATTTTTGCTTTAACCATTCCTTTTATATTTATGAATTGTTTTTATATATTATTCATTTTGAACAGTTATTTTATAATAGCAGTTATAAAATTTTATTATTAATAGTTATTAGTTAATGAAAATCAGATGTTTATATGATGATATATAGAATATAACTGGCAGCTTACCTACCCTCTTATTCTAAATATTTATAAAACAGATTATATTATAATTAACATGACAATTGACAAAAAAATAATAAAAGCTTATGCATTGAAAAATGCAATTGAACATGAAGGCAAAGCAGTTGCAGGAAGTGTTATTTCAGGATTGTTCAATCATGGCCTGGCAAAAGATGGAATAAAAGATATCATGCCTCTGGTTAATGCAATACTGAGGGAAGTTAATGCAATTTCTTTGGCTGAACAGAAAAAAGAATTTATTTTATGGAAAAATTTGATTGGTCACAGGCCTGAAAGAGGGGATGAGCTTCCTGAATTAGAAGAAGTTAATGAAAAAACAGGGGTGATAATGAGATACAGGCCAGGACCTTCAGGTCCTCTTCATATAGGGCATATAATTTCAAATCTTCCTAACTCTCTTTATGTTGAAAAATATGGTGGAAAATTTTATGTAATAATCGATGACACAGACCCTAAGACTTGCTTGAAAAATGCCTACAAAAACATAAAAAGAGATTGTGATTGGATTTTTGGAAATGTATATAAATATCTTAATGCCTCTGATAGAATCCCAATTTATTACAAATACTGTAAAAAACTTATTGATAAAAACAGTGCTTATATCTGTGTTTGCGATAATGAAAAATTTAAAGAACTTATTAATAATAATCTGCCATGTCCATGCAGATTGTTAGATAAAAAAGAAAATTTAAAAAGATGGAAAAAAATGCTTGATAAGAAAGGCTACAAAGAAGGCGAAGCTGTTTTGAGATTTAAATCTGATATAGATGATCCAAACCCTGCGATGAGAGATTTTCCATTGGCAAGGATTAATCTTCATAAACATCCTTTGAAAAAAAGCAAATATAAAGTATGGCCTCTTATGAATTTATCTGTGGCAATTGATGACATTGAACTTAAAATGACCCATATAATAAGGGGAAAAGACCATATGGACAATGCAAAAAGGCAAAAAATGATATTTGATATTTTTAATAAAAAATTTCCAAAAACTCATTTTATAGGAAGAATAAAGTTTACTGATTTGATTTTATCAAAAAGAAAAATAAATGAACTCATAGATAAGGGAGTTTTTAAAGGAGAAGAAGATGAAAGAATTCCTTCTATCGCCTCTTTGAGAAAAAGAGGATATAAAAGAGAAGTTTTTGTAGACTTTGTCAGAGAAAGAGGAATATCTGAAGTTGACAAGGTCATTTCTGAAAAAGATTTTTTTGAAGCTCTTAACAGGTTTAACAAAGGATAAAAGTTCAGTTAAAATTTAAGGATAAATATTTCCAGAGGAAATCTTTATAAACCAAAATACCTTCGGTATTTTAATAAATGATTTAAAATTTCCTAAAGGAAATTTTTTGACCACAAGAATCCATAAAAGATTTTTGATGTTTAAAAAGAAGGATGAAAGGAGGTTATAAAATGAGTTTAAAAAAAGCACAAGGTGAAATTATAACAACAGTCCTGATTATCCTATTGGTTCTTGCCGCAATTGTTATTGTCTGGCAGGTTGTCCAGAGTTCAGTCAGCAGAGGAGGAGAACAAGCAAAAGGCCAAACAAGCTGTATTGGTATGAATTATGTTATATTAAAAGCAAATACAACCGGAGCAATACAAATAAGAAGAAATACAGGAGTTCCTGATGTTGCTAGTTTTACAGCAAGAGTTTTTGTCAATAGTGCAGATACTGGGAAAAAAGTTTTAATTGGGGGAGAACTTAATACAACAACTTTCTATAATGATGTGGTAACCTGGAACGCTGGAGACAAACTTCAATTAGCTCCAATTATTAGTGGAACACAATGTGATTTAGGGCCTGAAAAATTAATCACAACAGAAGCAATTTAAATTTAATTTTTTATTTTTATTTTTTTTAATACAAAGAGTTATAAATAAGGGAAAAATTATGATAAAAAAATCACTGGTGAAATTATCACTTAAATAATAATTATGTTTCTAATTTTTACTACGGAAATTAACCTAATTTTATTATAACCTCTTAACCATATACACATTATTCTTATCCAATTTATATCCTAATTTTTCATAGTATTTTCTTACTCCAACTCCTGAAATAACTTTTAGTTCAGGAATTTTATTCTCTATAACTATTTCTTCAGCTTTTTTCATAAGCTGTTTCCCAAGTCCTCTATGCTGAAAAGCATTCTTTGATTTTTGTTTTAATGACAAAGAAGGCCCATAAACATGAAGTTCCCTGAGAAAAGATTTATTATCAAAAATTCTTAGTCTGCATAATCCAAACAAGATATTATTCTTATTCACCATTTCCAGGAAATATTCATCTCCTTGGCTCGCTTTATATTTTGTTATTTTTAATTTTAACTCACTATTTATTTTTTTAGTTTTTGGATAAAGCATTTTTCCAAAAGAGTTTGTGTTATCTCTTAATTCAAATCCAATCTCCCTGAATCTTATTTCCTTTATTTTTGTTTTTGAAAATTTTAATTTTTCATCTATGTCTTTTCTTAAATCAATTCTTAAAATTCCCGCTGTAAGATAATCTGGAGGAATTTCTCTCATTATTCTCATTACTCTGCAGTAATTTGGAATTATCTTCATCATTTTTATTATCAAATCCTCTACCTGCTCTTTGGAATAAGGCTTGTATTTTCCTTTTCTGTATAATTTTTCCAATTCAGCTCCCTTAATAACCTGGCATGGATAAATTTTCAACTGATCAGGCTTGAAATTAGGGTTTTTAAAAAGTTCTTTGAACATTTTTAAATCTTTGATAGGATTAGAATAGGGCAATCCCAGCATAATATGATAACCCACTTTAAATCCATAATTTTTTAATGTTTTTGTTGCTTTAATTACTTCTTTGACTCCATGCCCCCTGTTAATTTTTTTATAAATTTTATCATCAAGGCATTGAACTCCTAATTCAACCCTCGTGCATCCAAAATTCAATATTTTTTGTATTTCTTTTCCTTCGAAAATTTTATTTTCGGGGGCACCAAAATTTTTCTTTGAAAAATTTTTAGTGTCATTTATTGTATCTGGCCTTGTTTCAATGCACAATGCAACACATCTGTGTTTAGTTGTTTCATTTAGTTTTTTAGCTTCGCTTAAATTTTTGGATTTTTTTTGATTCAATGCATCATAGCATCTTTTAATAAAATTATACTGGTAATTCAAAGGATATTCCAGGAAGTTTCCACCCATAACAATAAGCTCTATTTTATCAGTCGGATGATTCATTAACTTAAAGGCTTTTAATCTTGAATTTATTTGTTCATAAGGATTATATTTTAATCTTTCAGCACGAAGCACAGGAGGTGATTTTGGAGTATAAGATTGCGGAACATTTAAAGATGGACAATAGAGGCAAACACCATGTCTGCATTTTTTTGGCTTAGCCATGACTGCAATAGGAGTGACTCCTGCAAGAGTCTTGCTTGGTTTTCTAACTTCGTCTTTGTTTGGTATTTTCATTTTTAATAGTATAAAAGTTAGAAAGCTCGAAAATTTTATCAAATTTTCGTTGTTTTCTTATTTCGTTTTTAAGGGGAAGTTTCATTTTTTGAGCATTATTTAATCTAATTAATTCATTATATAATATATTCTACTCAATAATCATATTTATAAATACTTTTAATTGTTAGTTTGCAATGAAAATTAAGAATCAAAACGAAAGAAGGGGAGAAATGAACAACTACAATCTAATATATATACAAAGCTTTGAAAAAATTCATCTTCCTAAAATAATATTAGGAAATTTTATAAAAAGGCATCCTGAAAAAATTTCAGTAAGAAAATTTCTATTTAAAAAATTAATTGATAACCCTGAACTATCAGAAGAAGTTATTAAAACTTTAAGAGAATCTTCAGAAGATGTTCTTTCTGTTGAAGATGTTGTTTATAAAAAAGGTATTGATGCTTATACAGCAGAAGTTTACTTTGACAGCTATGTTGATTTAACAGCAGATGTTTTAAGATCAATTAATCATCCTGATATAAGAAATCTTCTTATATTGTTATTAAATTCATCTAAAAGAAGTGTAATGGTAAAAAATTTGCTTTCTCTTCCAGGATTTAATCCAATAGAAACTCAAAATGGAAAAATAGGCTTGTCTTTTTACGATTTTACAAAAAAGAATGATACTATGAAACAATGTAAAGTAGGTTTGAATATAATCAAAGATGGATATTCTCACAGGCAGGACTTGGGAGTTTTAACTTATTCTGTTTATAAAAGAAGGCCTAATTTTTAATTCTTAAAAATTAGAGTGGTCCTGGTTTATTTTAACGATTGCTTCTATAATCATACTCTCCTTACTTATAATTGTTTTATTAATAATTAAATGATATAATATATGGGTTGGTAAAAGTGAGTGGGAAAGACATTTTATCTTAAATGTTCATCTTACAACATAACTTCTCAATTATTGCATTAATAATAGAACATTACCAGAAGATTATTGTCCTCTTCCTAAAATATAAAACTGTGATACAAAGGGTTGTACAACTCCTTTTTTATGAGATCCTTGGACAGATTTTCTTTGTAAATGATCTCCGCATTCTTCACATGAAGGTCTTCTTGTTACATCATCATATTCAGCGAAAGTTCTAAATAATTCTTCTCCCTTATTTTCTAGACATTTTGGACAATGCATATCATAAAGTGGCATAATTATTTTTTATCTTAAAGGTTTATAAATATTTATATTCTTTAAACAAACATGACAACACCTATAAAAATCATATCAAAATCAGAATACCTGAAAAATAATGAACAGCCAAATCAAGAAGAAATTTGGGATTCTATAAGTGAACTATGGGTTAATTACAAAAAAGAGCCTTTTTTCAAAGTTAAGGAGTTTTTGGAAGGGAAAAAAGGGCTTGTCATTGATTTTGGTTGTGGATGCGGAAGAAATATGATTAAAAATAATAGTCTTAAGTATTATGGGGTTGATTTTTCATCTGAACAATTAAAAGCAGCTGAAAAAATAACCAAAGAAAAAGGAGTTAATGCAAAATTCTCTAAATCAGAAGCTGATAAATTGGATAAAAATATTTTCAAAGATGAAATGTTTGATTATGGTTTGTTTATTGCAACTTTACATTGCCTAGAAACAAAAAAACAAAGAGAAAATTCTTTAAAGGAGTTTTACAGAGTTTTAAAGAAAGATGCAGAAGCATTGATTAGTGTCTGGAATTCAAAAGATGAAAGATTCAAAGGACTAAAAGGGGATATTTATATGAGCTGGAAAAAAGATGGAAAAGAGCATATGCGATATTATTATCTTTATTCAAAAGATGAATTAATTGATTTATTGAAAAAAACAGGTTTTAAAATTTTAGAGATTTATGAAAAAGAAGAGAACAATGACAGATTCTCTAAAAAGAACCTGATTATAAAAGTTAAAAAATAATTCCATATTTCTATATGTTGAATCTATGAGGTTTGCTTTTACCTCCGGCATATTCCTTAGGCATATCGCAAATAAGAAATACTCCCCTATTTCCTTCATATCCAAAAGTCAAATATAGTTGACTATCTGCTGCAAAACCTGCTAGAAGAATATCTGGAAAAACTTCTCCTAAAGTTTTAATCAATCCAGCTCTTATTTCTTCAGAAGGGTCTAATACAGCTCCTCTGACAAGCTCCTCAATGTTTGATAATAATCTTTGTGCCTGATTGGGTCTTAAATCACAAGATACCTTATCATAATATTCTTTTAAAGTTGGTATTGTTTTTGACATTAGAATCTTTACAATCTCTGTTTTTTAAGCTTTGCTGTTGTCAAGAACCATGGGCTAAAGCCACATGGCGTGTCTGGTTCTTGATCACCCAAAAAATGCCTTTGCTTTTTATGGGCTAAAGTCCATAGCGTACGCAAAGAGCATTTTTTATGTGTTAATTAACAGGTTTTCCCAATTCTTTTATCAATTCCTTTTCTCCAATTAATTTCTCCTTTCCAGAATTCATATTTTTTAATTTGAATTTCTTTTTTTTAACTTCTTCATCTCCAATAAAGACTACAAAAGGAATTTGATAGGAATTTGCAAAATCAAGGGCTTTGCTTATCTTATTATAAAATATAATGCATGGAATTTTTCCCTTTCTAAGCTTTTCAGAAATTTCTATTGCTTTTTTATCCTGACTAATTGAAATTATCAAAATTTTATTCTTCTTCAATTTTATTTTTGTTAATATTGAAAGCCTTTCAAGTCCAAAAGATATTCCTGTACATTGCACCCCATTAAACATATAACTTCCTCCTGCTGTAATAGTTTCTTTTATTTCAGATTTTATTTCAAAAACACTTCCATTATAATATGATAAACCTCTTGCAAGAGAAGGAACAAATTTTACATTAACATTATAAAGTTTGCAGTATTTTTTCAATTCTTTAACCTCCGAATAATTTTCATATTTTTCAAAATAAGATTCAGATTTTTTAAAAACTGATAATAGATTTTCTGCATTAAATTTCTTCAGATTTTCCTTAACTTCGTTTTCATCCAATTTATCTAATTTATCAATTTCTCTTATTACATTTTCCCAATTATTATTTTCAATATTATTTTTCTCTAAAATTTCATTAAGAAGTTTCCTGTTATTAATAAAAATAGTAAACTTGATATTTAATTCCTCTAAAATTCGTTTAACAACTGCTAATATTTCGGCTTCATCTTTTATTGTTGAGCCAATTATATCGGGATCTAATTGAGTAAACTGCCTTAATCTGTTTCCAGAGATGGGCTCATCTCTAAAAACAGGCCCTGCTTGATATCGCTTATATGGGAGTTTCTTGTCTCTCATCAACCTTTTTAGCTGAAAAGTGAATTCGTATCTTAGGGCAAGATCTCTTTTTCCTCTATCTTGTAATTTAAAAATACTTGACACTGCCTTGTCATTTGAATTATCACCCTCTACAAATTCTTTATATTCGATTATAGGAGCTTCTGCTGGCTGAAATCCATATAATTCAAAATTTTCAATAATAATTCTACGAATTTCTTCTCGCTTTTCAGCTTCCTCTCCTGTAAAATCCTTGAACCCCTTGACTGTTTCAATATTCATATTATTTATTCTCTTTCAATTTATTTAAATTATCTTGATTTATTAAGGTTTCTTTATTTCTTCTCTCATTTTCTTCATTTATCTCATTTGGAGTTATGTTATTTATTGCCATAAACACTAAGAGAAAATAAAATAAATCAGAAAATTCCCATATCAAATTTTCCTTCGAGTCAGCAGTTACAACCTCTCCTGTTTCTTCTATTATTTTACGTTTTAATAAATTTATATCATTAGCTAATTCTAGAGTATATGAATTTTTTTCTTCAGATTTTATTTTTTGGCATATTATCTTATATAAATCTTCTAATTCAAACTTATTCTCATTGCCAACAACAACAATATCTGATTCAAATAATTTATCGTATATTTTTAAATCATACTTTTCTGCCGACTTTCCAGTACAAACAACATCAATAACTAAATCAACTATGCTGTTAATAAAAAATTCTTCAGTAGTACCAGAAGCATAAATTTTTTCAATTATATAACCTTTATTTTCAAGCAGATTTGTACATAATTTTTTTGCAAGTTCTTTGTATTTTGAGTTTATGCAGATTTTTATTTCTTTAGGTAAATCAACTAATTCTTTATTTTTTTGGCCAAGAAGACACAAAACTGGTTTTTTAAATAAATAATTATTATCATCCCATTTTATTCTTTCAATTATTTTAATATTAGAATTCTTATTGTTCAAAAGAAATTCTTTAAATAAGTCTTCCCCAGTGATTCCGATTACATTTTTATTTCTATCAATCAATCTCTTTACAACTAAGGGCACATCTTCTCCTCTTACTTCAACTAATTTTTCATATTTGTATTCTTTAACAATTTCTTCTGCTTTACATTTTAACCCTGAATTTTTTGGAATTATGAATACAATCAAGACTTTTGTCTGTCATCTTACCACAACCCTCCGAGAATTATTTTTTCCATTCGACTTCATTTTAAAAGCGGAAGCTGGGAATCGAACCCAGGTAACCCGAGCCACAGTCGGGTACTCTACCACTGAGCTACATCCGCCATACTTTAATTTAGAAATTCTTCTTTTAAAAAGAATTTCTAAGCCACAGAATTTATTTGATAAATTCTGCTGTTTATTTAAATTTGAAGGGTTAAAAAACTTGTTGTTAATTAATGTTCCAGAATTAAAAGCCAAGCTAGAATTATTGTTCTTAATTCGCGTGATGGGGAAACCCCCAAATTTTAGCTTTCATTATATTATTACTATTGAAACAGGGTTTTTAAAATTATTGGTTATCTTTTTTACATGTAGTATCCGAAAATTAGTTCGCCTAGAGAATTCTAGGGAATTAATGGTAAAGTTAAATAATAAAAAGATAAGGTGGAGTGTTAATCAGGTTGTAAAAGGAAACAAAAGTTGTAAGGAAATAGCAGA
>Ga0209542_10001306_pt1 | contig 58748 bp, 57 predicted proteins | sample RifCSPhighO2_01_FD_184028 | JGI IMG/M metagenome (GOLD analysis project Ga0209542, IMG submission 184028) | Soil microbial communities from Rifle, Colorado - Rifle CSP2_plank highO2_0.1 (SPAdes) (version 2) | ecosystem: Environmental > Terrestrial > Deep subsurface > Rock core/Sediment ...
CCCGCCGGAAAGGCGCGCCGCGACTTCGATAATTTTCGGACCCGCCGCAGTGTATACCAAATCGCCTTTCATCGAGCCGTCAGTAATCCCCATTGCGCGGGCCGCGCGGGTAAGCACAAGGTCGACGGCGCGCCGCTGCGCCGCAGAAAGGTCGGCAGGCGTTTCTCCGCCGTCCTCTATCGCGTACGGCGGATTGATGAGAAAACCGCCGTAGTTGCGCTCCGCGACAACCGTGCAGACGATGCGACCCCTGTAGACAACCGACTCCGTGCTCAATTGCGGACCCGGCAAAAATGTTTCGACCATGACGCGCTTGGAGGGAGACTCGGCGCGAGCCGAGGCGAGCGCCCGTCGCAAAGACGCTCCTCCTTCAGCAACAATGCAGACGCCGCGCGCGCCGCGGCTGTCGGCCGGCTTTACGACGACCGGATAGCCGTGCCGTCCGGCAAAACGCTCAAGGCCGGATACCGACTTAATCTCTTTGAAAAACGGTATCGGCACGCCGTGGCGCGCAAACGTGCGCTTCATCAGTAATTTATCGGAGGCGCGTTTTGCCGTACTAAGCGGATGTGCCGGCAGATTGAGCGCGCGCGCGACAAAGGAGACTATATGCGGAATGTCGCTCGCCAAAGTCATCACGCCGTCTATTTTTCTTTTTTTATTGTAGGCTTTCGCAAACGACGCTTGTCCGCGCGCATCGTACGTGTCTACGGTGGCGCCGGCATCGGCATACGCAAAGCCGGGCGCTTGCGCGTTGCCGTCGGTGACCACTACATGGAGGCCGAGCTTTTTGGCGAGCTCTATGCCGGGGACTTGTTCGCGTCCGGCGCCGATAATCAGTAGCGTTTTCCCGCGCATAATTCAGTGTACCCACGCCCCGCCGTTGACCGAGAGCGTTTGCGCCGTCATGTAACTCGACTCGCCGGAAGCAAGAAATACGGCGGCTCCCACCATCTCCTCATACTTCGCGAAGCGCTTGATGAGCATGAGCGACAGCGCGGTCTTGCGCACGGCCGGCGACATGGTGCGGTCGGTAAACTCGCTGGCAATCACTCCGGGCGAAAGCGTGTTCACGCATATGTTGCGCGGGCCGAGAAACCTCGCCAAGTTATGCGTCAGCGCCATGACTCCCGCTTTTGCCGCCGCGTACGAGGGAGTGCGCGGGCCGCCGTACTCGCCGGACAGAGAACCTATGTTGATGACGCGGCCGCAGTCCGGTATATACGGCAAGGCCTCTTGGCAACACCTAAAGACTCCCGTCAGGTCGACATCGATGACCTCATCCCACTCCTCCTGCGTCTGCTTGTCAAAATCGTTGGTGCGGTTGGTGCCGGCGTTGTTTACGAGCACGTCTATCCTGCCGTAGCGTTTGTGCACTTTTTTAAAAGCGCTCCGTATGCTCGCGCGGTCGCGGATATCCATCTTAAGCACCAGCTCGGAACCGGTCTCTTTGGCGACCGCAAGAGCCTCCTTCTTTTTTTCCCGGTAGGTTATGACGACCGTGGCGCCCTCCTTGGCGTACCCGCGCGCGATGGCCGCGCCGATGCCGCGGCTTGAGCCGGTAACCACGCAAATTTTATTTTTTAGCCTCATGCTATTCTCCTATAGTCTCATATCCTTTGCGCAAATGCCCGTCGAGCGACTTCCACGACTCCATAAAATCCTGCTCGCCGCGGACGCTGAGCGGGTTGGAAAGCACCAGCTTCCACGTGCTCGGGGGCACCGTGACGGCGTGCGAGCCGCCGTTGACCGCGGCGGTGAGATGGGACGGATTGCGTATGCTTGCGGTCAAAAGCTTGGTCGTACTGCCAAGCGAGTCGATGGTGTCGCGCATCTCCTTTATAAGCGGAACGCTGTCAAGTCCGAAGTCCTCCACCCGTCCGACAATGAGGCTCACAAAATCCGGATTGAGCTTTAGAAACGGTATCGCCTGCGCGGGCTGAAAGGTAAGCGTGATATTGAGTTTGATGCCGCGTCGCTTAAGTTCGCGCGCGGCAAAATATCCCTGCGGGAGCGCCGGCAGTTTTATGACGATATTGGGCGCAAGCGCGGAGAGTCCGAGTCCTTGGCGTATCATATCCGCGGCGTCCGTGCAGGTAACCTCGGCGGACACGGGGCCGTCGACCAGCGCCGCCACCGCTTTAAGCTGCTGCAGAGGGTCACCGCCCTCTTTGGCGAGCAGCGCCGGATTGGTGGTGACACCCTCCACCACGCCGAACTCTTTCCAATAGGCGATGTCGGCGAGCGACGCCGTATCGAGGAAAAAGGAAATGGGGGTGCGGTCGGGTTTCATTTTTTACGGGTTGTTATTTTGAGTAAAGATTCGGCCTTTGCGACCGCCGCCTCGGCGCGCCCCAGCGTGCTTGCCACGGCCATCACCATGGCCGGGACGTCGCCGCTGTTGCGGTAGCGGATAGTGTCGCCGGGCTTCTTGAACAGGAAGAGCTTAACAATAGATTTATCGCGTGTCAATCTGTCTGCGCCCTTGATGCCGGTAATGACTCCGGGAGGAGGTAAAAAGCATCTGTTTATTGCAACTCCGGAGAGCCGGGGTTTAGTTTCAGACAAACGGATAGAGCCGCCGGTCATCACCTTGATGAGCGCCTCAACCGGCTTAATACCGCTCGCCCGCGGGATGAGCTGCAGGTTGGCGGAAATGCCGTGCAACCGCGCTGATACCTCTATAATCATCGGCCCTTTGCCGGTCAGCACCATATCGGTCGCGACCGGACCGAAGTCTATGCCGAGCGCGCGGGCAGCCTTTTCGGTAACGTCAAAAAGCATACGCTTGGTCTTTTCGTCTATCTGCGCCGGATAGACGTTTTTATACTCTATGGGGCTTACGGACGCGCCGGCTGCAGTATCGGTAAAGTAGCTGTCGAGTATCGCCAACGGATAAAAACGCCCCTTGCAAAAAATACCCTCAAGGTCGAAGAAGCGGCCGCGGACATGCTCCTCTACCACAATAGGCCTTCCTCCCGAATATCGCTTCGCCTCCGCGTACGCGGCTTTAAGCTCCCTTTCGCTCGCCACTTTGCGCACGCCTTGCCCGCCAAAACTGTCCGAAGGCTTGATAACCGCCCCGGGACCGACGCGCCGGTAGGCGCGCAGAGCCTGCGCGTATGTGCTTACAGGGAAAAACCGCGGCGTCGGGACGCCGTGCGCGGCAAGCAGTTTCTTTTGCGCCGCTTTGTCATCCCCCAGCCGCGCCGCTTTGGGCGATACGCCGGGCAAACCGCACCGGGCCGCCACCGCGGCCACCGTTGTGCCGAGGTTGGCGCACGTAAATACTCCACGGACATCGTAAAGCGCTTTATGCTTGCGGATAAACGAGCTTATACCCTTGATGTCCGTCCCGTCGAGATGCACGCCGAGATCCGCTTTTGCAAAACAGGGCGCGTTTTGATTGCGGTCGGTGACAATGGTAAAAAATCCAAGACGCTGGGCAATTTTGACCGACTCCACCTCCTGGATGCCTCCCCCTATCATGACCACGGCTTTTTTCGGTTTCATAATTATTTTTTAACGGCAAGCACCACCAGCAGGTCGCCCTCGATGCGGGCCGCCCGCAGGACCGCGTTGACCGGAGGATAGAATACGTCTTTTTTAAAATAAGTCACGGCGCGGTCTACGCGGTCAACAATACCCGCAATAATCCCTCCCGGCCATCGCCCGGCGATGCGGTACAAAAGGTCGCGGAACCCCACGCTCACGGACAACTCGCTCTCGAGAGCTTTTACGGTAAAACCGTTTGCCTTAAGCAGCGCCGTTATGCTGCGCCGGTTAAAAAAGTTCAGGTGCACCGGCGGAATATACTCAAGCCAGCGGGCGCCTTTTGTGCGCGCCGGAAGCGAGTCGTTGTTGGGCATCTCGAGCACCAGCAATCCTCCAGGAGCAAGCAGGACGGACGCCCGTTCCACAAAAGCGCGCGGGTCAAACAAGTGCTCCAGCACGTCCTGCGCGACGATGGCGTCAAAATATGCCGGAGGATACCCGGCACTTTCAAGCGAGGCCTTCGATACACGCAGCCCCTGCCGCTTGCAGACATCTACCGCGTAAGCCGAAACATCTATACCTTCGGCGTCCCAACCGCGCTTGCGCGCCGCTTTTACAAAAAACCCCAATCCGCATCCGGCGTCGAGCAGCCGGCCCGTCTTTACCAATGGCGCCATGCGGTCGAGCGCACGCTCCGACCGCGCTTCGTAAGACGCGGATCCCTCGAGGTAGTTTTTTGTCACGCGCCCCGCGACCTCCACCCCGCCGGTAAAGAAAGCGTCTTTGTATAATGCCGATAGCGCCTGCCCGTCCGGCCTCGGATTGACATAGAGAAGCGCGCACGAACGGCAGCGCACGAAGCTGTAGCCGGATTTTACAAAAACCGTGACCGAGTCGTCCGCGCCGCACGCAGGACACCGCAAAAGCCGGACAAGGGTATTAGGATCGATGGGCGGATAGTGCGGCTGCATAATAGTTTCGAGTTACTCTACCACATCCGCCGCCGATTGCGCCGCCGCGGCGGCGGCGGCGTACGCGTTGCCGGCGTCAGCGGATAAAGCAAGCGCGACGCCGAGCGTGTCGTCAACGGACCGCGGCCCGGCGACTACAGAGCCGAACAAATGCTTTTCCCATTCGATGACGGCGCCCTGCTGCTGCGGTGCACGCGCCGCCGCCCGCTTTGTTAAGACGCCCCGCTTTTTGGCATATATAAAGGAGAGCGCGCACGGCGAGCGTGGTGCCGCCGCTGCGGGAAGCGGCGCGTGCGTGGAGAGAGCGACCAGCAAAGCGTATATATCGACTCCGGCATGCGCGAGCAGGCGGTCCATGCACGCGTCGAGCAAAAAACCCACATCGATAACATAGACCGCGCCGCCGCTCACGATGACATCCGCGGCAAACAAGTAGCCGGGGAGATTGAGCGCCCGGCAGATACCGGCAAACAGGCCCGCCAACCGCGGTTCCTCGGCGCTTTGATAACCGGCATGGATGGGGCGTCCTTGCGCCGACACCGTGTGTTTTTTAAAAATCGGCAGAGCAAAAGGAACTCCGCCGCGGATATATCCCTGCAGCACATACTCCTCACCTTCCATATACTGCTCTACTATCGTCCCGCCGACGCTGTGCGCGGCCGCAAAATTACGGGAGAGCTCTTCCGCGCTGCGCACAATGCACACGCCCGATGAAGCGCTGCCTCCCTCCGCCGGCTTGAGCACAACCGGATAGCCGAAGGCCTCGGCGTGCCGGAGCGCCTCCGGCGCGTCTGCGGCAACCGCAAAAGACGGCGTCTTGATGCCGGCGCGGCGCAAAGCGTCAAGCGTAGCCGCCCGCGACGCGAGAGCGGAAACATCTTTCGTGGTAAACAGAGCGACTCCGCAGCTCTGTGCCGCCAAAGCGGCAGTCCGGAGCGCCTCATACCTTGACGAGTAAGACAGCACTCCGGCGATAGGCGTATCCCGTTTGAGTTCTTTGACCGCCGCCAGAACCGCCGCTTCATCGTGCGAACTTATGGGATAAAACTTTTGCGCTTGCAGACGTGCCGGGGCGCGCGGGTCGCGGTCAAACACCGCCGTTTTGTATCCTTGGCGCTTCGCCTCTTCAATAAAAGGAAGCTGGTTCCACCCGCCGCCGAGACACACAACCCATCTTTCATCCGCATTATTCATCGCCGTTTGCCGAACACGAGGCAGTCGCGCCCCAGGCCAAGACCGGCGCATGCCCGGTAGAGCTCGCGCCGGAGCCCGTTGCGCCCAGCCGCCGCAAACGCAAGTTCCAACCGCTTGCGTTTGGCGTGGCAAGCGCGCCCTAGCGCGTCGTCATGCACGTAGTTATCGCCCATGAGTAAAAACAAATCTATGGGGAAAGAAGCTTCCTGTAAAAATACATCAAACCCGGCGCGTTTCATCAGCGCGGCGAGCGACTGGACGCTGAAGTAGTTGAGATGGAGCGGCGGCGTGACCCACCACGGCTTGTACTTTTCGACCGAGCGCAGTGTTTGTTGGATCGGATTGTAATCGTTAGGAGAGCTGACGCAAAGGATGCCGCCCGGAGCAAGCAGCGAGCGCGCGAGCGCGAGCGCGCCGGCCGGGTCCGGAAGATGCTCGAGCACCTCGCTCATATGCACCGCGTCAAAGGTGCCGAGCGTGCCCGCCAGTTTTTTGTCAAAAAAACCTTCCACAATATCGAGACCGAGCTTGCGGCTGTAGGCGGCGGCCGTTCCGGACGGCTCCACGCCGACCGTGTCCCATCCGCGTTTTTTTCCGTGCAAAAGAAAAAAACCGGGGCCCGAGCCGATATCCAATATGCGCCGGCGGCGCTTGGGTAGCGCGGCCTCCATGGTGTCGTAGCGGTCGCCGTAGGCGAGGTCCCACCACGCGCTGTCCTCTTTATTTTCTTTAAAATACCGCGGCTTGCGCTCGTAGAATTGCGCGCCGTAGAGCGCGGCGAGTGTTTTGTCCGCGGGGAGCGGCGCAACGTGTTTGAAGCGGCAGGTGGAGCAGTCGATTACCGCGTAGCCGCCTTTGCGGTCGAGCACGGCTCCGCGATGATTTTTTCCCCGCGCTGTATCTTTATATGATTTCATCATGATACGCAAAAATACCGTTACTTTGCAAAACGAGAGGCGCCCGCGCGGGCAAATCCTCGCCGGCCGCCTTGCCCACTACCTCCCCGTACCGCAAGGCTGAAATGCCGATATCGGGACGCAAGAGTAATAACATATCTTCGGTCACTATAGTTCCCTTGCGCGCCGGTTCTTTTAAATACACCCCGCGCCGCGCCCACTGGCGCTCGTCCGCCTCCCGCATGACAAACGGGTCTTTGACCCCCGGGTGTTCTACAAGAGTACCGTGCGGAGCCGGGCGCTTGATACCGTCGCCCTGCGCCTTGTCAAAATCTTCGCCGTACTCTTTTTTAAGCTCCGCAAGAACATTCTGCGTGTCCGCGCGTTTTTCGATTGCGCGGATTTTTTTGACCATTTCTCCAAACTCCGCAACCGACATCGAAAATACGTCGTCGAGATTCCCCCGCTCCTTTTTGGACGTGACATGCTTCTCGATGACGCTAGCGCCCATGGCGACCGCGAGGAGCGGTACCAATGCGCCGCGGGAACCGTTGTCGGAGTAGCCGGACAGCACCCCGAACTCCTTACCCATGGCCTCCATCGCGCGCACGTTCGCGTCCTCAAAACTGGTCGGGTACACCGACACGCACTGCAGAGGCACGATATCTTTCGCGCCGCCGTCGCGCAGGGTTTTCATCGCGGCGCGAACCTCCTCCATCGTCGCCATGCCGGTCGACATGATGATCGGCTTACCGAAACGGGCTACGGCTTCCAGCAGCTGCAGGTTCGTGAGCTCGCCGGAGGCTATTTTAACCGCCGGCACGCCGACTCCGTCGAGAAACTCCGCGGCGCTCGTATCAAAGGGCGTACACAGCAGGTCAATCCCCTTTTCGTCGCAGAGGGTTTTCAGCTTAGGGAACCACTCCCGCGGCGTCTCCGCCGTCTTAAAATAATCATAGGTTCCTTTAAGCCCCGGCGTAAGCGGAAGAATGAGTTTGTCGGCCTCAAAAAGTTGGAACTTGACCGCGTCGGCGCCGACGCTTGCCGCTTGGCCGACATATGCCGCGGCGGCATCCCAGTCGTTGGCATGGGTACTCGCGACCTCAAAAATGACATATACCGGTTTCCCCGGCCCAATCTCGCGCCTGCCTATATACATAGAGCGATAGTATCTTGAAAAATCTGTATAAACAAGGTATGGTGCGGCAGGAAAGTCAAACTTAACCTAAGGAAACTCCTCATGATTATCTGCATCACGGGACTTCCGGGAAGCGGCAAGTCAGCGGTCGCGATAGCTCTCAAACAGGAGCTGGAGCAAAAAGGCCGCAGAGTCCGGCACTATACGACAGACTGGATGCGCCTCAAGCTGTTTCCTCACCTTGAGACGGACAAGTCACAACTCGGACGGGACTTTACGCCGGACGAGCTGGAGCGCAGCTACAACGCGCTCTATATGCTTTTTGGCGAGCTGCTTGAGGCGGACAAAACACTTGTCTTGCTTACAGACGGCACCTATCGCAAAGAGTCTCAGCGGAATTCTTTACGACAAATCGCCGCGCGGCATAGCGTACCATTTGCGCTTATCCGGGTCGTGGTGGACGAGGACACGATGCTCGCGCGGCTGCAACAACGCCTTGAGGCGGGCGGAGGTTCCGGTCCGGACTCCTATTTGGCGGCAAAAGCGCAATATGAAGAGCCGACTGGAGCAGTCCACTTTATCGAAAATGCCGGAGGCATAGAAACTCTCAAAGAAAAAGTAAAACGCCTGGCTGGCCTCTTGTAGGCCAGTTTTATTTTTTTACCGTCTCGCGGATAAGCGCGAGGATGCTCTCATGCAAGACGCCGTTGCTCGCGACGATGCCGTTGGTGGGGCGGTCGTAACGCTGTTCCTTGCCCCACAGGTCGGTCACTTTTCCGCCGGCTTCCTCGACGAGGATTTTGAGCGAGGCGGAGTCATGCACTTTTTTATTCGGGTAGATTACCGCCGCAAACTCCCCCGCGGCAACTAGCGCGCCCATATAAATTATCGAGCCGACATTGATGCCGCGCGACTTCTTTTGCTTGAGTGCGCCAAAAAGGCCGAGTAAGTCGACGGGGCTGCGATGCGACCAGTTGATGCCGATGACCGCGTTCTTAAACGTATTGTGTTTGGAAACCGAAATCCGATTGCCGTTTAAAAAAGCGCCCTTTCCTTTTTCGGCTGTATAGAGACGCTCGCCGAACGGGTCGTATACGACGCCGAGAATACTTTTACCCTGATGTACGAGCGCAAGCGAAAATACAGTTGTAGGCATCCCGTGCGCAAAGGGTATAGTCCCATCCACCGGGTCGCACACCCACACCAGCTCGTCGTTTTCGCGGAAGTCACTCCCCTCCTCGGCGATAACACTGTGGCCGGGATACGCTTTTTTTATCCGCTCAAGCGCCAGCGCGTTGATGACAAGGTCTGTGGTGGTCACCGGCGTGTTGTCCTCCTTCCACTCCTTTTTCATTCCGAGAGTAAAATCGTTCCGCATTATTGCTCCGGCTTCCTTAGCGAGCGCTACTGCAAAGTCCTTGTACGCGGTAGTGTTCATAGTTTTTTATACTACACTGTGCGCTCCTGTTTGTCTTGCGGCGGCGCGGAATTATAGTTACCGCGTTTAATCGCCTCTATCCCGCGCGCTTCGGACTCGAGCCGCAGTTTGTATGCGGGCGTTTTTTTGACCTCGTCGAATGTTTTTTGAAACGCCGGGTCGGCGGCCGCCAGCACCGCCTCCGCGGAGATGTACTCGACCCTACCAAACGCTATCAGTGCGCAAAAGGCGCGGACGCGCGGCAGATGATACTCGCTCGACACAATACCTACCGTGCCATGAGCGTGCGCGGCGATTGTTTTGAGTGCGGCGAAGGTGTTATTTCCATCTGGCCCGGCAAACACGATGCGCCCGGGCGCGACTCCGAGCGCCTCCAGTTCGGAAGCGTTTACCGCGTCGGTAGTCAGCACCACCGCCTGCGGAAACTGCTTCGCCAAAAGCGCGGCAGCCTCGACGCGCGCCCGGCCGCCGAGCGTCCCGAAGGCGTCGTGGTCTTCGTACGTCGCCGAGCGCCCGCCCACTATCCCGCCCTGCAGTACCGCGATAGTATCCGGTTTTAAAGTACCGGTTACCTTTTCCATAGGCTTGGATTTATTACTGTTTCATCAACATTTTGTATGCCTGCACGCACGGCGTCGATAAACCCGTCGGGCACCGGTGTCTTTGCGGCTTCCAGTATCTCATGGAGTTGGGCGAGGCTCTTAACGCCAAAGACCACATAGTGCGCGTTGCTGTGCAGTACAAACAGCAAAGATGCCTGCAGTTGCGAGAGTTTATAGTTGTTTGCGATTGCTACAAATTGCTCCAGATACGGCTTTGCGTGCGCAAGATGCGGCGGCAGATTATTAGGATTCATCAACAAGAGCCCTTGCAAAAACGGGCTGCGCGCAAACACTACCGCGCCCTGCACCTTTTCAAACCGCCGGTCCAGCGCATTGTACGGAATTTGCACGTACTCAAACTCACTGCGGACTTCCTCCGGCCGGTACACCGACGCTCCGATATGCTTAACCAACAGGGCGCGCCTTGCCTCCTGCAGTTCCGCAAGCGAGCCTTGAGCATTGTGCAATAAATACCCGTCCAATGCCCTCAGCCCCAAACGCTTGAGCGATTGTTCGATGTCCGCGCGACCGGAACCTTTGGAAATTATTTTTACTTTGTCCGCACAGCTGCGGGCTTTAATCCACCCGCCGAGCAGCTCCTCCGCGTTGCCGTACGCGGATGCCGTGTCAAAGGTATCGATACCCGCCGCAAGCGCCGCATCTAAAATTGCAAACGCTTCATCTTTTGATGGCCGGGGCTGACCATCTATCCCGTACTCCATCCCAAATTCGACCGTGCCGAGCACCAGCCGCCGCGCCCGCATCCACTCCTCGTCTCTCTTTTTTGACTTGGCGAGCCCTTCGTAGCCGGTGCCTCCTTTATTTATCTCGAGCAATTCCGGTCGCCGCGCCAGCAGAGCAAGCACGTCGTCTTTGCCGAACTGCGGGTTTATAGGATAGAGCTGTTCAAATATTTTTGTCACAAACGCAAAGTCCTGCGGCGTGTCCACCGACCAATGCATCGCGCAGTCGTCGCGCCCGCCGACGCTCCACGGCAATCCATGAAAGCGTCCGGGACGATTTTTAAAATACACCGAGAGGTGCTCGCGCTCCGAGGGCAGGCGCGCCTGCCCCGCCGCCTCCGTAAGAGCACTCATATTAAAAATGTCGGTATCAAGACCTTCCGGATAGTTAGCCGGCGTGCCCGAGTAGGCAAACGGGTCGCCGGCGTCAATAAAATGCCGTACCGCCTCGTCTATAACAGCCGGGTCGTGCAGGACACAATCGCCGGTAAGGGCGACTATAATATCTGCCCGCGCCTCTTTGGCGGCGCGGTAGACGCGGTCGAGTACATCGTCCTCGCTCCCGCGGAATACTTGCGCGCCCGCCTCCCGCGCGACCTGCTCGATGCCGTCGTCCTGCGGTTTATCACTGGTCGCCACCACCACCGCGTCAACTTTTTTCGCGCATGTAACCCGCTCGAGCATGCGCGCCAACATCGGCTTACCCAGTAGAGGCTTTAACACCTTCCCCGGCAGACGCGTCGAGCCCATCCGCGCTTGGATAATCGCCACCGTTTTCATATCAATTGAGGCGCTGGAAGCCGGTGTGCGCGATTGGGCCTTTGAGTTTTTTGTAGATTGTTTTTGTGTCTATCGCCTTTTTGAGCAGGCTAAACACTTCGTCAACCGCGCGGAGATATTTTGTAATATGCGAGGTCTTATGCGCGTAGCTCGCAAAATACAAGTTGCTTGCCAAAAATCCGCGCTCGAGCATCTCCTGCACAAAAAGCGTTTTGAGCGCCTGCGCGTCGTGGTGATTAAAGCCGAAACTGCTGATAGGCACTACGCCGTGGAGGGTGATGGAAATGCCGTGTTTTTTAGCGGCGGCGAGCCAGCCGCGGCGCACGCGCATGCCTGCCACATGCAGACGCTTGGGCACATTGAGCTTTTTAAATTTTCTGATGGTCGCGAGCGCCGCCACCGGGCCGATGCGCTCGGTCCAGTAAGTGCTCGATATAAACGAGCCCTGCGCCGCCTGCATCACTTTGCGCGTACCGATGATTGCCGCCATCGGATAGCCGTTGCTCATTGCTTTGCTAAAGACAGCAATGTCCGGATTGACCTTGTACTTTAAATGCGCGCCGCCGTACGCGAGCTTAAAGCCGACGGTTATCTCGTCAAAAATAAGCACCGCGCCGGTTTTGTCGGCGATGCGGCGCACCTTTTGCAAAAAGGTATGCTCCGGCTCGACGCCGTGTATCGGCTCCATCACGATAGCCGCCAAGTTTTTGCCCGCTTTTTTTACAATCGCTTGGAGCTCCTCTATGTTGTTGTAATGGAACGGCACTACCGTGCCGCGCAAGCCCTTGGGCACGCCGGCGGGGAGCAGGCCCGCGAGCAAATGCTCTCTCAGCCCGTCTTTGCCCGTAAGATTGGTCGCCAAGTACCAGTCGTGCCAGCCGTGATAACCGCAAAAGGCGATAATGTCTTTGCCGGTATGGGCGCGCGCGATGCGCTCGGCGACCGCCATAGCCTCGCCGCCGGTGCGCGCGTAGCGCACCATCCCGGCCCACGGGTGGATTTTTAGCAAAAGTTCGGCAAGCTCCACCTCCTCCGGCGCGTTGAGCGTCGACATACTGCCGTTATCGACCGCCTTTTTTACCGCCGCGTTTACCTCCGGGTCGGCGTAGCCGAGGATACAGCTCCCGACGCCCATAATGGACATGTCAATATATTTTTTGCCGTCGAGGTCCCACACCTCGCACCCTTTTGCGCGCGAGTAATACGCGGGCCACTGCTCCGGAGCAAACATCTCCGCGCGCTTGCTCAAAAGCTGGTTGCCGCCCGGTATAAGCCGCTTGGCTTTTTTCCATAATTTTTGTCCGGTGTTCTTTTTCATTTTTTGTTTTGATATGCGCCTTCTTTGTACCCTACGCCGGTCTTTTTTTGGTAGAGCGTCGTTGCGGCGCGGAAGTCCTCCGGCGTGCGCGGCGTCGCCCTCTCCCCGGTGCGATAATCGGTTATAACTCTCTCAACCGGCCGGTAGTTGCCGCTCGACTCAAAAAGCGCGCCGTAATCGGTCTTCCACGTATAGAGCCCCGGGCGGTGGTGGTAGCGGTTCTTGCGCGGAACGCGGGGCAAAAAGTCGCTGCAGAGCAGGTACCCGCCCTCGGCAACGGTGCGGTCTATCTCGGCGACAGAAGCGAGCAGTTTCTCCCGCGAGACCCAATGCAATACAAACACGACCAGCACCAAATCAAAAACATTTTTTACCGGAAGAGCGGAAGCGACTCCGCGCAACAGCTTCAACTTTGGAAATACCTTCTTTCCTTCCCGCACCGCCGCCGCCGACGGCTCGACGCCGGTATACCGCGCGCCCGGCCGTTTGCGCCTCATACTCTCCAGCCGCCAGCCGTTGGCGGCGCCTACCTCGAGCACGCGCCGCGGATGCAAGCGGTGCTTGCGGACGAGTCTCTGCTCGAGGTCGCTCCGGCGCGCTTCCGGAGCAAGTACATGCGCGTTGCGCGCGTACCACGCGTCTGCCTCTTTTTTAAAAAATATATCGTCTTGATTTTTCATATCGCGGCAAGCGCCAACTTTAGCGTCCGTACGACCCGTATCTGTTGTTCAGGAGTTATTTTAGCAAACAAAGGGATAGAAATTGCGGTCGCATAAAACAGCTCCGCCTTAGGGCAGGAACCTTTTTTGTGTCCGAGCTTTTGATAGTGTGGGTGCGTATGCACGGGTATATGGTGCACCTGTACCCCGACACCGTGTGCGCGCAAGTAGTCAAAAACTGCGCGGCGCTTTGCGGCGTCGACACGCACCGGATAGAGGTGCCATGCCGACTTTGAGCGCGCGCTATCCTGTGGCGGCAACAGTAAGCCCGGAATGTTTTTGAGCAGAGCGTCGTAACGTTTGGCGGCGGCGCGGCGCTTGGTGATAAAAGACTTCAAGCGCTTCAATTGGCTTTCGCCCAGCGCGGCGTTGATGTCGGGCATGCGGTAGTTGTACCCGAGCGCGTGCTGTTCCATATACCAGCCTCCCTCTTTTTTATTTTTAAGATGCACCGCGTCTTTGGTGATGCCGTGGGTGCGGAACAATTTTACCAACCGCGCGTACTCCGGGTTGTCGGTGACCACCGCGCCGCCCTCGCCGGTCGTAATCGACTTTACCGGATGAAAGCTGTAGATGCTCATGTCCGCAAAACTGCCGGCAGGCTTCCCCCGGTACGTCGCGCCCAAACTTTGGGCGGCATCGCTGATGAGCACCATCTTGTGCTTGCGCGCGAGCTTGGCAAACGCGGCAAGGTCGGCAGGGCGGCCAGCATAGTCGACCGGCACGATGGCCTTTGTTTTTTTTGTTATTTTTTTTCGCGCATCGGCGACGCTCATGTTCCCTGTTTTGGAGTCGACATCCGCAAACACCGGCTTGGCGCCGAGATACAGCGCCGCGTTGCCGGTCGCGGCAAACGTGAGCGCGGGCACAATAACTTCGTCACCTTTTGTAACACCGGCGGCAAAGTACGCCGCGTGCAAAGCCGCCGTGCCGGAGTTGACCGCAACCGCGTATTTGGTGCCGGCGGCTTTTGCGAGCGCCTTTTCAAACCGCTCTACTGCCGGGCCTTGCGTAAGCCAGCCGGACTTAAGCGTCTTAACGACCGCTCGTATGTCTGCCTCCGAAATATCCTGTGTCGAGTACGGAATCACGCAACGACTATAGCATATTGACCGAAATATTTCTATATGGTACATAAGAAGTGGCTGCACTAAAAAGGAGAGAAAAATGGTACGAGCTGCCATCATCGGCGTCGGAGGAGCTGGCTCGCTCCACCTCGCCGCTATACAGCAACATCTAAGTGGTCTCGTCCAGGTTGTCGCGATCTGCGACCAAAACCCGGACTTCCGCCGGATGGTGGAGGAACGGCGCAAAAAGAACGAGCCGTGGAGCATGGGGCACAGCATTCCAATCAGCTACAGCGGCCCCGTGTATGAGTCATGGATGAAGCTGCTCGCGGAGGAGAAGCCCGAGCTGGTGACCATCGCAACCAACTCGGACACGCATGCGCAGATTATCACCGATGCGGTCCGCGCAGGGGCTAAGTTCATCTTCTGCGAGAAGCCGATCAGTAACTGCCTGCGCGATGCCGACGAAGCGGTTGCCTCTTGCAAAAGCCATGGTGTCGTGCTCGCGGTGCATCATGAACGGCGGTGGGAGGACCGCCACGAGTACGCCAAACGCTTGTTACAATCAGGCAGGCTTGGCGACATCCGGTGCGTCTCAATCGTCTGCGGCGGTGCCCGCATGGGCGACATCGGCACGCACATGGTGGATTGGATACGCGACATGACGGGCGGCGAATTTGTCCGGGTAACCGGCTTTCTCGAACCTGTCACGGAACCGAATCCTCGCGACCAAGATGGCTCGCGCAGATTGTACGATCCGCCGGGTTACATGCTGCTCGAGATGAACAGCGGGATAAAAGCCACGGTAAGCATCCAGGGCGGCGTCGCCACCACCCCGGCATACTTTGTCCAGTGCACTCGCGGACACCTCTTCATCCAGGAGTGGAAGGCCAGTGGATTCTGGCGGGCGTTCGTGCGCGAGGAACAGGGACCGCTCATCGGGACAAAGGAGTACTACGCCGAGCTCAAGCAAGTCGATGTCTGGCCTGCGGACCTGCCCGAGCGCAATAACGCATATTGGGCTGCGGTTGCCATCCGCGAGCTGCTCTCCGGCAAAACCCGGAGTTCCGGGCATGACGCACGGCAGGCATACGAAGCGGTCGCGGGGGCCTTCCTCTCCCACTATCGGGGCAACATGCCATTGCGTCTGCCACTCCAGCCAGAAGACCGCACGCGTGTGCAGAGACATGCCTGAGTCCTTCACTACTACAAAGAAAAATCCCCCTCCGCCGAAAGGCAGAGGGGGTCTTTTTATACCGACAGCGGGTCGGGAAATCCGCGGAACGGGTTTGGATACATTGGCTGGTGGCCAGTCAACAACTGGCCGGTACCCATCGCTTCGCGTGCAAGGGTGACCTTGAACGCCGCCGCCGCATACAATTCCATGAAGTACTCGTTCCACTTACCGGGGTCTTCGGCCGCTAACGTTCTCTCCATCGAGATGAGCGGTGTTACGCCGACATCAAAGGGGTTCACGTCGCGCACAGACCTGCCGTGCGTCAGCATTGCGGCAATCCGGCCCATCTGCCACAACGGCGCTAGAATGGCGCAGTCATCCAGGCTCCAGCCGGCTTTGCGCGCAAGCGCCGAGCAGTGCTCCACCTGTTCCCACGTGTTGAACGCCTTCGGCTCCTCGATGATAGAGGTTGCCGGTACGCCGAGCATCTGTAATTCAACAGAGACGATGCTCGAGATGGGAGGGCTTTCGCCTACGCCATCAACATTGGTCTTGCCGCCGGAAGGCACCAACACCAACTGTGGATTCATCCGGTATAACGCCGCCGCCGCGAGCACCCTCTCGTAGCTGAAGACCGGGCCGGTTTTATCGGCCTCGAGTCCGCGGCCGGAACGCCAGCCGACGCCTTTGTACGCCGGCTCGTCCGTAGGGACAATGTCAGCGGTAAAGATAAAGATACCCCTGAGAGTCGTCAGGAGATTGTGCAAGTTCTGGTCGGCCATGGCCGCCTCCTCTTGTTGTGACGAAAAACAAAAACCAGCGGATGCCGGATCTGCCGCACAGGATTACATAACTAAATTAGTCTGTCAAGCTCGGCGACCACGCGCAAGGTTGCGCCCTGGGGCCAGACCTCGCGCAGGGGGCGGGTTTGGTAGGGCCACTCTCCGGCCGCGTAGCCATGCAGAGCGGCTTTGAGCGCCTGCGGCGAATCGATGCGCACCGTGACGCCAGCGCGGTTGCTCACCATTTGGTCGTTCCCGATGATAACCGGCTCGTAACACAGCGCTTTCTTGCCCGCGGCGGCGGCCTGCATAAGGACGGGTGTGGCTCCTCCCACAACAAGCCCGCTATGCGAGAGTGCCTCCTCGAGCGTCGGCTCCGCGGCTATCGTTACCCGGCTGTTCAAATACCGGTCATATTTGTTCCTTGTATCGCGCGGATGCAGGCGTATTGAGAGCATATGGCCAGCCGGCAAGGCCGCGCACAGCGCGTCGAGCGCGTCGTATTCATCGCTCGGCGGGCGCGCAAGCCCGGGGATTTTAGTGTCAGCGCGTATCGGTTGGGATATAAAAAGGACACGCTTTTGGTCCTCGCTCTCGCGCGTTATGCCGTCGGCAAAGTGGTCAAAGTGCGGATTACCCGTAACCGCAATGCGCTCCGGAGGAAAACCCTCCGCCAGCATTTCATCGCGCGCGATATCGTCCATGACGCACACCATATCCGGCAAGTACTTAAAGTCTTTGGTGCCGGGGCCGGAGAATCTCTGCCAATAGTTGGACCAAAAGTCCAGCACGGCGACCGTCGGCGCTTTGCCGCGCATCTGGAGTAGTACCCGCTTTTCTACGCTCTCTCCCCCGCTCGTGCCGAGCAGTACCACGTCCGGGTCGCTCATGTCGCTAAGCGCGATGCCGCGCGCGGCGCACATATCGCGCGCGGCGCCTTCGGCCATTGCCACTACGGCATCGCCGCGCTTCTGCATCTCTACCGCAACCGGTATGACCGCGTTGGCGCCGCCCGGGTCCTGCGCCGAAAGCAGTACTTTCATTTTTTATTCGCCGCGGCTATTTCCTCGCGCAGTGCCGCGGCAAACGCGTCGACATGCGCCGCGGTATACGGGTGCTGGCAGACATCGGTGCCGACGAGCTCGCGGTAGTGCATGCGCTCGGTCACGGGGCAGGAGCCGCGCGAGTAATCCTGCCTCATCCCTTGGTAGTCAAACGGAAAATGCGTTTTGTTGAACGCCTGCCTTTTTTGAAACAACGGCAAAAGGTAGAGCGGCCGCTCATACCCCGCTCCGATGGGGAACCCGCGCTTTTGCAGCGCCTTCACCAGTGCCGCGCGCGAGATGCCGAGCTCCTGTTCGTCGACTTTCAGCATGTAGGAGTAGTACACATGCGTATTGCCTTTGGGGATATGCGGGAGCGCGAGGCCGGGGATGCCGCGCAGTTTTTTGGTGAGCCTGTCCGCCAGCGCGATGCGCTTGCGGTTTAAAAAGTCGAGTTTGCCGAGCTGTACCTCGGCGATTGCGGCGGTAATCTCCGTCATCCGGTAGTTACTGCCGAAGATGGGCCCGCCGGCGTATCCGGGCATATCGCGCACCACCGACTCGCCGTGGTTGCGCGCAAGCTGGGCGCGCAAAGCGAGCTTTTTGTCGTTGGTCACAAGCACGCCGCCCTCGCCCGCCTGGATCTGCTTATGCACGTTAAAACTGAATACTCCCACGTCGCCTATCGTGCCCGTGTAGCGCCCGCGCCACTTTGCGCCTGCCGATTGCGCGTTGTCCTCGATGACTCCGAGTTTGTGTTTGCGGGCAAGACGCAAAAGAGCGCCCATGTCGCCCGTCTGGCCAAAGAGGTTGACCATCATGACCGCTTTGGTGCGCTTGGTTATCTTTTTTTCCACCGATTTTGGATCGAGACAAAAAGTGCCCGCCTCTATATCGGCAAAAATGGGCACGGCGCCGTTCATCAACACCGCGGTCGCGGATGCCGACATGGTGTAGGGCGGCACGATAACCTCGTCGCCCGGCCCCACCCCGAGCGCGGCGACCGCGCCGTGGAGCGCCGTGGTGGCGGAGTTGTAGGAAACCGCGTGCTTAACCCTGAACTTTCGGGCGAACGCCCGCTCAAACCGCCGTACTACCGGCCCGCCAAAAAACCATTGGCCAACCTCGCCGACAAAGCCCGAAAGCGGGCCTTTTTTCAATACGGCAACCACCGCGGCTATCTCGCGGCGGTCTATGTGGTAGACCGGAGGGAATGCTATTTTTTCCGGTTTTTTATTTATTTTTTCGCGCATAGTTTTTTATTTTTTCCAGGAGCTCCACCACTTGTACGCCGTTTTTGACGCCGCTTGACGGCGGTGTCCCCCGCTCAAGACATGCCACGGCGTACGCAAGCGTACCTTGAGGGTCGCCGCGCCTGGAGCTTGCGCGCGCGCGGTCGAGCTGGCGTACGCCCTCAAAGATTGAGGTGCGCGCGCGGGTCTCCACCAGGGTCGAACCGTAGTCAAGCAGCGCGCGCTCGCCGCGCGTACAGAGCAGAAGGATGTCGAATATCCCGTACGCCTTTTGGTCGAGGCTCTGCAGAACTATCCGGGCGCCCTTTTTTGTCTCGAGTACGGCGTCTATGCACGGGTCGCCGGGCGGGTGCGCGGCATTTTTGTTGACGCGCGCAAAGCGCACCTCCATACCGTCTCCGAGCAACTGCAGGAGCGCGTCGAGCGCGTGTCCGCCGTTGTTGTACAACCCATTGCTATAGTAGCAGGTCGCCTGCTGTACGCGCCCGAGCGCGCCCGATGCTATTGCCGCGCGCGTTCGCTCAAACAACGGCGAGAAGCGCCTTTGGTAATTAAGAACAAATACCGTCTTGCCCCTGTCGACCGCGCGCGCAATGGCGCGCGCCTCGCGGACGCTGTTTGCGAGCGGCTTTTCGCAGATGATCGCCCGCACCTTGTTTTGCACGCAAAGTTTTATCAACGGAAGGCGCGCCGAGGGCGGCGTCGCGATGACGACTATATCGGGGGCTTCTTTTTTTATGCACTCGCTTGCAGAAGCGTAACGCATAGCCTTGGGAAACAACTTGCCGGCGCGCGCAAGCGCCTTGGCGTTGGTGTCTACGAGCGCGACAAGCTCCGTCTTTGTATGAGACGCCGCCGCGCCCGCGTGCGAGGCGGAGGCGGGGCGGCCTTTTTCAGCGCTGTAGAGCGCGCCGACCTTGCCGCACCCGACGACCGCGACCGTGTATTTATTTTTTTTAACGTTGCGCATGCGCGGCTAGCATCCAAAAATCGCGCGGGCCTCCTTTTGCGAGAGCGCGAACTTTTTGTTATCGCTAGTATACAAGAAGGAGCCCGGGAGCGCGCGGTAGCGCATGAGCCAGTCGGAGGCGCCCCCGCGGTTCGGGACGGCGAACATCCGCGGCAGTTCGCGCGCTTCCCGCGCTTCGTACTTGGTGAGCAGTATCTCGTGGAGCTTTTCGCCCGGGCGCATGCCGATGACCTGCACTTTGCACCCCGGCGCGAGGAGCTTGACCATATCCATAATAGGCATGTTCTTCATCTTAGGGACAAACACCTCTCCGCCTTGCATAAGAGCGAGGCACTCGAGCACGATGTCCATAACCGACTCGATGCGTATCCAAAACCGGGTCATCTCCTTGTCGGTGACGGTAATGACGCCTCCGTCGCGCTGCCGCCCGATAAGCTCGACAAAGGAGCCGCGGCTGCCGATGACGTTGCCGTAGCGCACGACGCCGAAGGCGGCGCCGCGGTTGCCCACGTAGGAGTTGGCGGCGACAAAAAGTTTTTCCGCGGACATTTTGGTGGCGCCGTAAAGGTTGATGGGCTCCACCGCTTTGTCGGAGGAGACCAACAGCACCTTTGATACATTGCGGTCGAGCGCCGCCTCTATGACATTTTTACTGCCGATGACATTGGTCTGTATCGCCTCAAAAGGGTTGTACTCGATGGACTCCACGCGCTTGAGAGCCGCCGCGTGCACCACGATATCCACGCCGTCGAAAGCGCGCCTAAGCCGGTCCGGGTCGCGGATATCCCCGATGAAGAACCGCACGCGCTCATCTTTGATTTCGTGCGCCATCTGCGACTGCTTGAGCTCATCGCGGCTAAATATGATGACTTTTGCCACGCCCGGGACCGCAAGCAAACGCTTGGTAAAAGCCCGGCCGAACGTGCCGGTACCGCCCGTAATAAGCACGGTTTTGCCGTTTAAAAACCCCGTCGGGGCCTGCCAAGACGATTTTTTGCCTATAGCCATAGCCGCGGCATTGTAGTACGCATAAACCTAAAACTCAAGGCCGGGCATAACAGTTTCTTACTCTCAATACTTTTTTACGCCGTACCACAGCGGAGTTGGAGTGCCGCCGAAATGCCTTTTAAAACTCGCGATGGCGGCCTCTTTATCCGAGCTGCCGGTCTGCCATCCCATGTCATAGCACTCAAAACCCCGGCGCTTGAGCTCCTGCATGACGCGCCACTGTATGAGCTGTCCCGCGCCGCGCAGACCGCGATGCCGCGGGCCGATCGCCGACACGCTGTAATACGCGCGGCGCTTATAGGTCGTAACCAGCGCTCCCGATACATGTCCGCCATCTCCGCCGGGGCGCATAAGCGCCAACAGGCAAAACCCTCCCCGCAGCCGCTCAAGTGTTTCGCTCCACCGTTCGGCGTTATACACCACCCTGCCGGCGGCGGCGTCATTTATATCGATAAACGCCTGCCACGCCTCCTGCGTGATTGTGTCGCGGTCAAAAAAATCAACCTCATAGTTCTGGCGCAGCGCAAAAGTAATATCCGAGCGATGCCCTTTAGACATGCGCGAGAGGAGTACTTTTTCGTCGCAACGCAAGTCTATGTGGTATGTGGTAGTGCTCGTGTCGGCGTAGCCGAATGCGGTAAGCGGGTTTTCCGCGGGCGTGTTGCCGGGCACGGCACCGGTAAGCGGGTCGACAAACATTCTGGTGCGCGCAACTCCCAGGCGCCGCGCCCGCTTATCTATTTCATCCATACACAGCGCGTGCAGTGCCTGCCGTTCCGGATCACGGAGTGTGTCGATAAGCGCGGGCGCAGGCGTAGCCAGACCGTGCGTGTCGGACGGACGGGTATTGATACTGAATGCAAATTCAAGCCCGCCGCCACTGTCAAGAAGCGGCTGCGTGATGAGCGGTGCGACGGCTACTAGCGCTCCATCGTGCATAACCCCAAATGAGTGGTCCTCGCTGCGCTTGTCATACACTAACGTTCCCTTGCGGGTCATGCTGCGGTGGCGCGCCCACGCTTCCGGCGAAGCATCGCAGAACGCGTCCCACGCGCCGTCTCCTATCTCCTTATGCTCAACAATCTCCATGGTATTATCCGAGCGCTTTGCGCACGATGCCAATAATCCGCCCGATATCCTCTTCGCTCAAGCGGTGGTGGCACGGCAGAGCGGCGCACTCCACAAAGCGGGGCTGGAGCATGTTGCGGTTGATGTCAAAGTGATATACCCCGCTCTCCAATCCGGCTTTTTGCAGAGCCTGCGCGACTTTTGCGTTATTTTTGCCGCAAAAGAGAGGCACTTGCCACGGCACGACCTCGCTGTCTTGCAAAAGTTTTTCCTCTTTCCTCCCCCACAGCGCCGCGCGCAGAAGTTCGAAGTTCCTGCGCCGTTTCTCCAGCGCGCCGGTATTAACGGACGCAAGCGCCCCTTTCGATATTTGCGCCAACCGGTCATAGAGCACATACGCGCGCGCCGCGTCGCCGGTCTGCAAAATCTTCAGCGTCTCCCTCCCCAGCGCAGGGCTACTCCGGCGGATAGCCGAGGCTACAAACTTCCGGAGCTCTTTATTTTTGGTATAGAGCGCCCCGCCCGCCGGCGTGTTAAAAAATTTTGACAAGCTCCACACAGATGCGTCGCCGAACGCTCCGAGCCACTTGCCGCGATAGCTCCCCGCTATCGCGTGCGCGCAGTCCTCTATTAAAAACAGTTTGTGTTTGCGCGCAAACGGCATTATCTTATCCATCCGCTGGGGGAAGCCCCATTGGTGATACACCATCAGCGCGCGCACCTTCTTATTCATCACCGTCGTGGGAAAACAAAAGTTGTGCATGGTCATGTACACCCAGGTGCCTATCCATTCCGGCACCAGCACCTGCCCGCTTTTGTCGCGCAAAACTCCCCGCTCACGCAAAAATTCCAGTACAAGCGCAATGGCCGACTTGCCCGCAAAAACGTACTGCGTGTGTTTGGGGAAAATCATAGCAGTTAAAGCTCAAAGTACCCGGCGAGTGCGGTTTCGCGCTCTGTAAGATAGAGGTGAAGATACTCCGCGTCGAGAAACTTTTCAATACTCCATATGGTGCGCGAACCGCCGCGGGAGAACCCTTCTTTAAAGTAGCTGATGCCGCGCTGTTTTTGCGAGGGGATGCGCAGGAACGACGGCGCTTCGGTGAGGAGCGGCATCCCGTAGCCGGCGGCTCCGCGGCGTTCGAGCTCCTCCAGCGCGCGGAAGCGCAGCATGTGTCCGACATACAGCTTGGCAAACCGCGGGTCGATGGCGACCGAGTTGTCAAACGCCGAATTTTTGTAGAGCGAAACAAGGAGTATGCCCGCCGCTTCTCCGCCCTCTTTGTGTCTCGCGCGCACATAAAAGGCTTCTCCCTTGCGCGCGAGGTCCGCCTGCTTGGCGTAACTCTCGCGCGGGCGGAACTGCCCGCCCGCATCAAGCACGTGCAGGCGGAAGTACTCCTCTTCCACAATGTCATCCACTGCGGTGCCCTGCAGGATATCAAAATCAAAAAGGGGAGAAAACTTTTTGTCGTAACGACGGAACCGCTCGCGCGCATGGGCAAGAGCGCCCGGCACCTCTACCACGTGCGACCGGCCCGATGCGGCGATGTAGCCGTGCGCAAGCGCTGTGCGCTCCGCCCGCATGCGCTCATCCTCATGCGCTACAGGAGTTATAAGTTGAACGCCTATATGCGCCGCGCCCGCCTTGCGTGCGCGGCGCTCAATTTCTTGAAACGCAAAGTCCTCCGCTTCCGGCGTAGTGGTGAGAGGCCACGGCAGGAGTGCTCCGGCATAATACGCCGCATCCACCCACTCTTTACCGCCGTACAAACGCCGCTGCAGTATAAGCGGACAAAGACCGGCTAACGTATCGTCATCGTATATAAAAAAGGAACGGTCCTGCACAGAGAGCGGCGCGCAGGCGGCGAGCGTGTATGCTTTCCAACTCCAGGTATGCCAAAACCACGCCAATGGCGAGGCATCAACTATGCCCTGCCACAACGCGGCGGCATTTGGAACCTCTGACACTTCTTTGGTGGTAAATCCGCTCATGTTAGTAACATCTTAGCCATGCGCCCGGACGAATGTCCATCAAAGGAATACCCTTCGAGGAACCGTTTCTGACGCGAGACGAGCTCTGCCCGGTACGCGGAATCACTAAAAACTTTCCCGGCTTCCTCCGCGAGCTCTTGCGCGTCATACAATATCGGCGCCGCCGGCGCGTAAACTTCCGCATGATAGGTGTCGTCGCGGCGCCATGGATACAGCAACAGCGGAACACCGGCGAGCATTGCCTCGTAAATGACCGTGGAATTGCCGCAGACAGCGGCGCTCGACGCGCACAGAAGCGAAAAGAGGTCCTCTTTGTCCATACAGACCGCCCGCCCGCCGAAGAGCTCGCCCACCAGCGCGCGCGGCTCCGGAGCGCAATGTCCGTTGCGGAACTTGAACACCACTTGGAGTCCGGGTACGCGCTCTTGCGCCGCCCGAACGGTACGGAACAAGTCCGCAAGCGCGTAGGAATCGTTGTGCAGGCTGAACCCCTCTTCGGGCACGGTTACCAACAGCACCGGTTTCGATAGGTCTAATCCGGCGTCCTGCAACAACTGCTTGCCGTTGGCGCGCGCTTCGTCGCGCCGCATGATACAGCGGTCAAAGCGAGGGCTACCGACGGGTACTATGCGCCCGCCCGCGATACCCATGCGCTCGTACCATTGCCGCACATACGGGCCGTACGAGGCCAAGTAGCCGGCCTCCAGCCGCGAGTACACCGAGCGGGGGTCTACGTACGCGCCCGCATGCTGAATTTCTACGGTCGGGATGCCAAGCGCGCGCGCGAGCCGCGCGAGCACGAAGAAGTGATGCTGATAACGGCTTATCGATACGCGCAGGAGCACTTTGTCGGGGCGCTCGCGGCGCAGGAGCTCCCCTATTGCTTCAATATCCTCGACAACGCGCTGCGCGTGCGCGCACACCAGATACTCGAGTGCGGGCTCAACCTGCTCCCACCCGATTTTTGAAAACATTTCTTGCGCCGCAAGCGCCGCGCGCGCGGCGGGCCACTCTTTGCGGAAAACTTCCGCCGCTTGCGCGGCGAGTACGCGCGTCTTTGCCGACACGGCGTCACGCGGATGCGCGAGCCGCACGCGATGCTTCCATATCTGCCGCCAAGGGATATTCCTCAGCTCGCCGCGGTCCATCAGTACCAGCTCCGCGTCGTCCATCTGCCCTATGCATGGCGCGATATGAGACCAGTAACCAGCCACATACAGTTTGACCCTCCGGCGCGGCGCAAGACCCGCGACCAGGTTATACAGAGCGGCCGCCGCGGACTTTGCGCTTAGGCCGGATGGCGCGCTTATTGCGGGCGGCAACGGCGCCTCTCCAATTGTGGAAAACGGCAGACCGCGCGCGGATGCTGCGGCGGCTGCCGCATCTGCCGCGACGCGCGCCTCGAGGTACGTAAGCGGACCGGCGTCAGGAGATACCGGTCCGGAAGGATAAGGGACAATGAGCCGTCTGTTTGGGTAAGCATCAAGCACACTCTCAAAAAGAAGCCGGTAGCACATCAGCCGCGCCAGATACGCCTCAAGCGCCGGCTCCAGAGCCTCGCCGAGCGGAATGCCTTTGTGTTCAAAAAAACGCATTGCCGGGATGCGATACCACTCACGCGCGGCGGCTTGAACCGCCGCCATGAGCGGCGCTTCATCTGCGTCTGGTTTGCGGCACTCGGCATATGAGTGTACGGTGATGCCACGCGCTTTTAGCGCGCGCTCTGCCCACAAGTTGACCGCGAGCACCTCCCCGCCCGCCGCGGCGTGCGCGACAGCCGCCCCGACATGCTCGAGGTCATAGGCGACGAACAGCGATTGCGTTCGGGAGCTTGTCATGAGTACCAAGTTATAGCATACGGACGGCCGCCGCGACGGCATCCGCGTCTATGGCGTCCAAACATCGCGCGTAGCCGGAGTAGTCGTGGCCGTTTTTACATACCTCTAACGCGGTTATGAGGGCGTTCGGAACGCTCTCTCCACCTGCGGTGAGCTTGTCGAATCCGTACATATCCTTTGACCACCACTGCACTCCTACGCAACTCGCCAACACTATCAGAGGTTTCCGCAGATGCGCGGCGATGTGCGCGGCGCCGGTATCGAGCGACACTATTGCCCCGGCGTGGCCGATGAGGTGGGCGAGCTCCTGGAGTGTCGTATGAGCGACACGTACGCTCGCCGGCAAAGTCCCTAAACTTGCGGTCTCTTTTGCGGTTCCGGTAAGCATAAGCGGCATTGGAAGTGTTTTAGCCAGAGCGTTGATAAGCTCTATTTTTTTATTCGGAGAAAGCCCGCGGGCATTGCCGCCGGAAAAAAGATGCAGTACAACATATTTCCCCGCGCTCAAACCAAGACGCGGCAGAAGTTCCGGCTGAGGCAGATACTCAAACGACGGTTGTGTAACAGCGACAGGAATGCCCGCCGCCGCCAGCGCGTCGCACTCTAGGCTGCGCGGCGCGCGCGAGCGGCCGGTAAGCGGAATGAGTTTCGTGTACAAAAATTTATTCAACGGCGAGCGGTCGGTATATCCGACCAGCGCTCTAGCCGCCGCGCGCGCCGCGAGTTTTGGCAGGATGCCGAACACGCCGCCGGTGTAGGGTGTCACGACAATATCCTGCCTCCCCCGCGCAAAAAAACGCGCGAGTGATAAAGGATTTTTATTAACCTCCAAAACTTCAATCCACGGGTAGGCGGCCAAGAGGTCGCGCACCATGGTGGTACGGCTCGAGACCGCCAGCGCGCAGCGCGCGGCGGGGTGCGCGGCGCGGACGTTCTCCAGCAGATACTTCCCCATCAGGCAGTCGCCTATCGAGGACGCGCGGAAGGTCAGCAGTGATTTCACCATATGAAGGTAAGTATAGAACACTCCGCCCCCGCACCTAAGTTCCCAATTCTCCTTACCCCTCACGACCGTTAGACTTAAGGCAAATCAAAATACCGCTTAATTTTGTGGTCATTCTCGATGCCTTCCGCAATAATATAAAGAACTCCTTGTCCGAGCCGCATCTCCGCGCGCAAAAATGCGATAAGCTCCGCGCAGTCGTAGGGATGCACCCACACGCTGTTTTGGATTTTGTAAAACCCCGCCCTCTGCAGCAACAATCTCAACCGGTCGCGCTGCGCCCTGCGCCGCTCCCATATGTCAAAAATAACTATGCGCCAGCGGCCGTCCCAGCGCGCCGGCTTTTTTATTTTTATTACCTCGGCCTTATCCAAACGCTTAGCAAACGCCTCCCCCTTGCCGCTCAGACGCGTGGTCCAGCCGGACGGCGTCCTCTCGCAGACCACAAGGTTCTTCTGTTCCATCCGGCGCAGTGCCTTACGGATACGGTAGGTGGCATTACCGGCGCGGCTATCGCGCAAGCCGAGGCGCTTTTTTAACACCGCCTCCGGCGCAAACGCAAGAGAACTCGAGTGCGTGGTTAATCGGGTCAACACAAGCAGAATGTTCTGCTGTATCTTTTCGCGTCGGGCGCGGGCACGTACCTGGGTTTCAAGCAGTGTAGACATTTTCCTTAGTATATACGACCGTTAGACTTAAGGATAAACTTTTGTGCCGCTATTTCAGTATTTCAGGGATTCAACGCTTCAAGGCTTCAAGCTCCCAGGTGAGACACTCGGTCGGGATAATAAGCGAGAGGTACTGGTCATAAAATGCCGGGTAGCGATGCATGAAGTTTTTTAGCGCCTGGCGCAGCGGGTTGCGCGAGCGGTGCGGCCAGCCGTACCAAAATCCTTTTTTATCAAAAAGCTTATCTCCGCTGTAAGCGTACCTTGAGAGCCCGGCGTCTTTAATAAAGTAGTCGAGCGTCCGCGCGGTAAAAAAGTGCGTATGGGTCGGGTCGTTGTACGCGTCGATACAGCGGAAGTACGGAACTTGTATCACTGCACGACCTTCCGGTTTGAGCACGCGATGAACTTCGTTCATCACGGCAACCACGTCGCCGACATGCTCAAGCGCGTGGTTGAGAAACACGAGGTCGAAGGCGCCGTCCGCAAACGGCCACGGCGTCCGGTTAAAGCTGTGCACCACGTCAACACCGGGGAGCCGCAGGATATCCATCCCGGTCGAGCCCGGGAGCTTGCGCCCGCCGCAGCCGACATCAAGCGCCGCGGCGCCGCGGAGCATATTCTCTTTGACAAACCCGCGGAGGGTAAAAATTTTAGGAGCCCACAGCGCATCCGCTTGCATGGGCTACACTTTAGCACGAAGCTCTTTTTTTTGCAGGAGCTTTTTGCCGAGCCTGATAAAAGGCTTTTCGACGAAATAGTAGGAAAAAAGGCAAAACACCGCCATAAGGAACACGTACTGCAAAAGCGACGGACTGAGATAGTATCCCGCCGGAGCGACGAACGCCTGCTGCCAGAGGTAGAGGCTGTAGGACACGAGCCCGATGCCGGATACCGCGGCAAACGGCCTGCTGGATATTAGCCGCGGAAACCGGTAGGTGGAAAAGATAAGCGCCGCGAGCAAAAGCGGCGTCGCGGTGCGGTACATGATTTTGGCTGCATCCGCGAACCCTGCCGAGTACACGATGCCTACCGCAAGCGCGACCGCGCCGATAAACAAAAATCCGCAGTCTTTAAGCGCGGCGCGCGCGTACGGATGCACCGCGGCCAGCGCTCCGAGCGCGATGCAGGCAAAGGAAAGCGCGTTATCTATCCATCCGCGCTCCACCAAAACGCCGAAAGCCGAGAGCGTAAACAGGAGCGCCAGGAGAGCCGTCAAAAAAGGCGCGCGGTACCGCGCCGGCAGAGCGATAAATATAACCGGCCAGAGCAGATAAAACTGCATTTCTATCGCGAGCGTCCATGTATGCACCACAAACCATCCGCACGGGAGCGCGGTGTTGCACAAAAATGCGCCGGCGGTGAGCACATCCGCGTTCGATACCGCTATCCAGCCGGACGCGCTAAAAGCAAAAATACCGAAAAGATACAGCAGGTACGGCGGCAGGATGCGGAATATGCGCCGTATATAAAAATCGCCGACGCGGAGGCGGCCGCGCTTCTCTTCCTCGGCAAGCATGAGGCGGGTAATGATGTACCCGCTGACGATGAAGAAAAACTTTACGCCGAGCGGTCCCGCGCGCTCAAACATATCCACTAAAAACTCGCTCCCCCGCCAGCCGTAATAAAACAACACCAGATGGTGCGCCAACACCATCAGGATGCCGATGCCGCGCCAAAAATCGAGGACAAGGTCGCGCATGCGGTTATTCCCGCGCCTTGATAAACCTCAAGATGCTTTTTGCGCGGCCGTCCCAACTTAGGTTTTTCGATGCCGCGCGCGCGGCGGCGGCGCGTCGAGCGGCCTCTTGCGGGTTGTCAAACGCCTCATGCGCGCCAATGGCTATGGCGCCGGCATTATCGGGCTCCACCAGCCATCCCATCCCCGCGTCCATGACATCAGTGATGCCGAGGACATCCGAGGCGACGATAGGCGTGCCGGACGCCATATACTCCATAAGTTTTGACGGCGAAGACTCAATGCTCCCCGCGTCCTCCTTTGCCGTGTTGGGGATGCTCAATATGTCGGCGGCGCGCAGCCAAAGCGGTATCTCCTGATGCGGTTTGCGCCCCGCGATAACTATATTTTTTGGCGACCCTGCCGCCTTCCACTTTTTCCTGAAACCTTCTATGTCCTCATCGGTGCCGCCGACAAAATATATCGTTTCGCCCTGGCGCAACCCGGTATGCGCGTCGAACAGCACGTCAACGCCCTTGACCGGAAACAGGTGTCCGACATAGAGGATTATCTTTCCTTCCGGCGGGAGCCCTAGCTTTTCGCGTGCCTCGCGCGTCGGCGTGTCTATGCCGAAGCGCTCAAAGTTGACGCCGCAGGGCGCGTGGAGAATTTTATCCTCCGGCACGGCGTAATTGCCGCGTATGGCGGCGCGCAGGGGCTTGGTCGCCGCGATGATGCCCGCCATGCGCCTGAAGCCGCGCCGGTTTATAAAATCTACTGAACTGCGGTAGTACATATGTATCTCACAGAATGTTTTGTTGCTCAGCAGGTGCGCGGTAAACGCGTCGCGCAAGTCGAAGAAATAAAAAACAGAATCTTTTCTACCGCGCATAAAAAGCATCCTAAAAAATACGGATACCACAAAGCTCCCGAGCATAAGATAAAAGCCGAAGCGCCCCGCGGTCTGCGGCATGATGTCGATGACCGGCAAGTACCTCATACGGAAGTTCGGTTCGATAGCGTGGTAGATAAACGGGTCGGTCGTTTGCAGCTCGCGCGTATTGCGCCGGCGCGGAGCCCAAAACTCGACCTGCGCGCCATCCTGCGCAAAAGCCTCCATAACCCTCATCATGTACGGGGCCATGGTCTTTTCCGACGGGATGCGCCAATGGGTTATGCCTATTATTTTCATAGTTATCCGTTTCTTATCTTATCAAGTATAAGCATTATAATCGCCCGGAGGCCATCGCGGTAGCGGATCTTCTTGCCCTCCGCGACACTGCGCGGCGTGTAGGAAATAGGCACCTCCACTATGCGGTAGCCCGCGCGGGCAAGCGACGGTCCGAGCAAAATGTCCGACTCAAACCCGCCCGCGGCGACCGCGTCTTTGGCCGCAAGCGGAAAAAGCTTGTAGCAGGTGCACGCGTCGGTAAGGCGCAAGCGCCACAGTACATTGATGATTTGGGTCAGCACCCACACGCCAAAGCGCAGCGCAATGCGGCCGCGCTGCTTGCGGAGCGCGCGCGAGCCGTACACGACAGCCGCCTCGCCGCGGTCTATGGGCTCGAGCAAATGCCGGATTTCTTGCGGGTCATATTCCAAATCGGCGTCTTGAATAAGCGCGTAGTCGCCGGTCGCGTCCTGCAGTCCGCGGCGCACCGCGGTGCCTTTGCCGCCGTTTTTGTCCTGCAGAATAACTTTGACGGGGAGCGTGAGAGCGCGCAAGATGCCGCGCGTGCCATCGGTGGAGCCGTCGTCTACGACGATAATTTCGCGCTCCCAGCCAGGCAAGGGCGCCCGCGCGACGCGGTGCAGAAGCTCCTCTACGGTTCGCTCCTCGTTGTAGCACGGGACGATTATAGAGAGCTTATGCATGGAAACGCCGGACTTTTTGCATAAGCCAGGGGGCGACCGCGGCTACCTCGCAGAGCGCGAACGTTATGACAAACACATTGACCGGCAGGCGGTAGCGCGCAGTCAGGCCGAACCCGGTAATAAGCGACGTGAGCAGAAAATACGCGACAATAAGGAGCGTGAGAACGGCATACAGGTTCGCGTTCGCGCGCAGATACCGCCAGGCGCCCGCGACGAACGCCGCCGCGATAGCAATCCAGCAGAGCCGCGCCAGGACAATCCATCCGACCAGCCCGAAGATGTTGCGGTAGAGATACCCGGCGACCGCGCCCGGGTCGGAAAACAGCGCGATGACCGACGGCTTGCCTATCACCTCGCGTGGGCGCACGTTTATATGCCGGAAGAAATCGTACATGCCGTCAAGCACGAAAAAGCTCCAGGTCGAGTTGAGCGCGGAGTACAGCAGCGCGCGCGGATGCTCGAGCAGAAGCGGTACGGCAAGCGCCATGTCTTTGGCTCCGTCGGTAATGACCGCTTCGTTCGGACCCGGGATGCCCGCCTCGCGCTGAGCCGCAAACTCCTGCTGGAAGGTGGTGCCGCGGTCGATTGAGTAGACGGTCGGCAAGAGCGTCGTGTAGAGATTGACGCCCGTCTGCGGGCTTAAACCCGCCACCCCGAACAGAATGTAGTTGCGCACCAGCCACGGCGAGAGCGTCGCGACAAATATCGCCGCATACAAAACAACGGGCAACAGCGTCCGCCGCGAGAACAGCTCATGGCGCCGCGTCCACAAAAATACGGCGGCAAATAATATTGGCAGAAATTGAGTCGTCGGCCTCGTGAGCGTCGCGAGCCCGAGAATCAGCGCGGAAGCGGTGAGGAAGCGGGTACTCGCTTCGGCCTCCTTTAAATACGCGAAGAACGCCCATACCCCGGCGAGAAACAGCACCGTAAACAGCGTTTCGCTGTAAAAGAACGTCGAGTACAAAACGCCCGACGGCTCGAGCGCCAAAAAGACGCCGAGCGCGGCGAGCAGGGCGCGGCCGCGCGTAAGGTACGCCGCCACCCGCATACCCAAGAGCGGCACCAGGCTTCCGAGCAGCATCTGGAGAAGTATGACTCCCCAGTATCCGCCGAGCGCAAAGTAGCCGCCCGCGATAAAAAAATGATACAGCGGCGGCCGGAACGAGTAGGGCTCGTAGGAAGGCGCCCCGGCGGACGTAAGCCCGTGCCCCTCTATAAGATTCTTGCTGACAGTGGTGTAACCGTCGGGGCCGGTCACCGTATCAAGGATGTCTCCTCCGTTGACCTGAAAGGACACGCCGAAATACAGCAGACGCGCCGCGAGCGCCAGCGCGAAAATCAAAATCTCAAGCCGGTAGGTCTTAAAAAACTGCATCATAGCTTATATACTTCGTATCGTTCGTCGCTCCACATAAGCCGCGCGCCGAGTGATTGCGGATTCCAAAGCGGATTGCGGACTGTGTCCTTTATTATATACGATACGTGATATTTTTGCAGATACGCATTGATGTCCTGGCGTACGTCCTGCGCAAACTTCCGCTCAAGCCCCTCAAAAAACGCCTCCCCGATGAGCCCGAGCGATGTGGGCGGCGCCCCGCAGTCGTGCGACGCGTCAAAAAAGTAGAATATCCTGCAGAGCTTTATGCCCCGCTCAATCGTCTTGGCGCGGTGATAGACGTCCTGCCGGCCCATATATTCCGAGAAGTTCTCTTTTAAATACGCAACGTCCGGATTGTCAAAATAGCTCGCCACAAGATAGCGCTCGTAAATTTCCTGATTGGAAGTGAGCGTCCAAAGCACGCCGCCAGCATAAAGAACATAATCGCGGCTGAGCGTCGGCACATAGAGTCCAAACTCTCCGTTCGGCGGGGTCCAAACCACCACCGGTTCTTTTTGCTGCGAATCAATCCAGCGCAACGGAGCGGCGTATCCCTGCTCTTGGCGCCACGCAGACGCGGCGTTGCCCACGTCTACATAGTGATAAAAATTCTGTTTAACAAATATGAGGCCGCCAAACACGAGCGCGGCTACGCCCGCCAACGCCACAGTCGCGCCCCAGCCCACCAACAGGTCGCGCTTCCGCCATAGAGTCCATGCCAATGCCGCTCCGGCAAGCGCAAGCCACGGACCGATAAACGGCCTTATATGCTCGCCGGTCTCGAGCAGTTTGCCGGTAATAAGATTGCTGCCCTGCATAATCCAGATCCCCAGACCGGTAAGCGCGGCAAAAATGCCGGCAAACAAAAAGCGGTTATCCTCGCGAAGCGCCGGCACCCGCCAGTAAACAAACGCGATGAGCGCAAGCACAACGCCTATCCACCCGCCGGAGTACACGACCTCCGCCATCGGCAAACGCGTGTTAACCAGCCCGAAGCGCGATAGGCTCTCCAAAAAATACGGGTAGGTTTTGGAGAGATAGAGCATGTACAAAAGGGACGGCAGTCCGATAACGCCGCCGAGCGCGGAGGCGAGCAAGGTCGAGCGCAGGAGCGGCCAGGCGCGCATATACAGCGCGTAGAGCGCCAAAAGGCCGAGTGTAATGACCGCGGTCTGCCAAAGATAGCTGAAGACATAAAAGGTGGCGCCGGTCGCGAGCCCGAGAAAAATAATCGAAGACCGTTCCTCCGGTTTTTTTAAAAACCGTACAATCGCGATGTAAAAGAGCAAAAAGAACGGGTACACCTCCTGCCTTGAACTCGGGCGCAACATGAGCCCGTAGCAGGATAGGTAGGCAAAAAGCGAGCCGGCGGCGCTCCAGATTTTTGGGAGCGTCATCTCGCGCAAAAGCCAATACCCGAGCAGTACGAATATCACACCCCAAAGAACGTTGTTGAAATACATCGCCGGCACAAACGGAAGCCCTAGCCACAGCGGCAGAGCCGCCAGCCAGTGCCCGGCAAAAATAACGGAAGGCGGGCCGCCGGCGTGCTCCATAAGATACTGGTTGCCGTACCAAAAATGTCCGTCTGCTATCTCGTGTATCTGGTTGTAGTAAAGTATTTCGTCGCCATAGCTCGGGATGACACCGCGCCACTCTGCCCCCAGAACGCGCCAAATATTAAAAACCGGAATAAGCGCCAGCAGAGCGGCGATAGCGCACATGGCAAGAAGTATTTTGTGTTCGCGTATCCAGCTCATACGCCTAGTCTACCCGCATTAGTCTTTTTGGTAAAAAACGGTTGCGCACGCCAACGCGGATGTATGCAAGCAGGTCTTTGGGTTTGGCGCGGCCGGTCGACGACTTGCGGGTGATAAACATCTCCCACGGCGCGTCCACCTCGGCTATTTTGTAACCCAGCCGCAGAGGCTTAAGCATCGTTTCAAAAAAGAACGGATGGCGCGACTCCTCCCAGCGGATATTTTTTATGACATTAATTTTAAACGCCCGATAGCCGTACGTCAGGTCGCTGAGGCGGGTCAGGTACAGCGCGCGGAATATCTGCTGGAACAAAAAGTTGAGCGCCATCTTGCCGGGGTTATATCCGTTGAGCGTTATGCCGCGGCGCCAGCGCGTGGCGGTCGCCATGTCGTAGCCCTCCTCAAGTTTTTGAATCATTGCCGGCAAAATTTCCGGCGGAGTCTCCAGGTCGGGCGTCATCAGCACCACCGCGTCGCCCTGCGCCCGCGCAAACGCCTCTTTGAGCGCCCCGCCGACGCCCGGGAGCGTTTGGTCAAACATCTCCACGCGCCCGCCATACTGCGCGACAAGCCCGGTAATAGCCGCGCGCGTCTCGTGTGTGGTAAGCGTGGGAGATGCGGCGATAAGTACGCGTACGTCGTGCGCGGACAGTTGTTTAAAAACCGCCTCGACTGTTTCTGTCAGCAGAGGCCCTTCGTCGACAGTCGGCAATATGACGCATACGCGCATAATGGTATAGTCTTTCTTATATTGGAATAAACCGCAAGCACTATGACCACGCAATCAACCGGCCATCAACTACTCTGCCAAATATGCCGCAAAGCCGGACTTATTGAGCTGCTCAATCTCGGACACCAGCCCATCGTGCAGGAGTACGTATCGAGCGGCGAACTCAAACAGCAAGAGACGGTCTACCCTCTTGCGCTCGTGCGCTGCCGCGCATGCGGCCTGCTGCAGCTTGACTATATCGTAGAACCTAAAAAAGTTTTTCATCAAGAGTATCCGTATCGCACCGGGCTTACCAACATGCTCCTGCGCAACTTTGAGCAGCTTGCCGACGGAATGCACGGACAAAAAATGTTCGGCAAGGGCGACCTGGTGGTCGATATCGGCTCCAACGACGGCAGCCTGCTGAAACCGTTTAAAGCGCGCGGAGCGCGTGTGGTCGGCGTGGAGCCCACCAACGCCGCCAAGGTCGCCAACAAAACCGGCATAAAAACATTGCAGGAGTTTTATAACGCGCAGACCGCTAAAAAAATCGTGAAGAAATACGGCAAAGCGCAGGTCGTAACGGCAACGAACGTGTTTGCCCATATCAACGACGCGCCGTCTCTGGTCAAAAATATCAAGGCATTAATGGATAAAAACGGCGTGTTTGTATCCGAGTCGCAGTATCTTATGGATATTGTGGAAAAGCTCGAGTTCGATACTATTTACCACGAGCACCTGCGGTTTTATGCGCTCAAGCCCCTTGCGCAGCTCTTTTCCGCGCACGAGATGTCTATCACCGACGCGGAGCGGATAACCGCCGCCGGCGGCTCGATACGCGTTTTCGCAAAGATAGGCAAACACAAGATGAGCGCGCGGACAAAAAAGCTCATACAAGCAGAGGAGCGCGCCGGTTTGTATGACGAAAAAAAGTTGCGCCTGTTCGCCCAAAAAGCGCACCGGACAAAAGCAGACCTGCTGGCGCTGTTGATACAATGCAAAAAGAAGGGGCGCATCGTGGGGCTCACCAGCTCTGCGCGCTCCAATACCCTGCTCGGCTTCTGCCACATCGACGCAACGTTTCTGGATTATGCCGGAGAGAAAAAAGGGTCTCCCAAAATAGGGATGTACACTCCGGGCACGCACATACCGGTTGTTGATGAGGCGCGTATTATAAAAGAGCAGCCCGAGTACTTGTTGGTACTGTCGTGGCACATCGGACCGGAACTCATCAAACTGATGAAAAAGTTCGGCTACAAAGGCAAATTTATTTTGCCGCTTCCTACGCCTAAAATTGTTTTATAACGGCGGGTGCGCGAGGTACCAGGCGACTGTTGCGCGCAAACCGTCATCAAGCAGTGTCGCAGCCTCCCACCCCGTATCTGTTTTTATTTTTGAAACGTCGGCAAGACGGCGTTTGACACTGCCTTCCGGCGAGTTTTTTACATCCAACGCGGCCGGATGCCAACCGGTTATATCAAATATTTTTTCTATAAGATTTTTAATACCTGTTTCCTCCGTCGTGCCGATGTTGTAGGTGCCGCCGTCTGTCATGCCGGACTCCATCATCTTTTGTATCGCCTCCGCCGCGTCGGCGATGTAGCAAAACGAGCGCATGTCGTCCGCTCCAAAAATAGGAAACGGTTCCACCTTGCGCGCCACGCGCCCGATAACCTCCGGTATCACGTGCTCATAGCCCGCGCGCGGCCCGTAAAAGTTGTGCGGACGCACGATAGACATGCGGAAATTATATGCCCGGCTGTAATTGATAAAAAAGAGTTCGCCGATGAGCTTTTGCCCGCCGTACGACCAGCGCGGGTTGTACGGGTCGGCGATGACGAGCGGCACCTGCTCTTGCGTCGGGATAGGCACGATGCCGAGGTCAAAACCGCTCGCGTATGCCTCGTTGCTCGAGGTGTAGAGTATCTTTGCTCCGGGCTTATTATTTGTGCCGCGAAACCACTCAAGCGCGTTGACGGTCGTCAGCACTCCTATGCGGAGCACCTCATGCGGTATCTCATAAAAAAACTTCGTACCGTTGATGCCGACGAGATGATAAACGCAGTCGTATCCGCCGCCGAGCTGGTCCCAGCTTTCCGGCTTGGTAAGGTCGGCTGTCACCAGCGTAACGTTCGGCATCGCTAAAAGCGCCGAAAAATCATCGTCGTGCTTGCTGCGGAAAAAGTTGTCCGCGATTGTTATGTCGTGGCCCTGCCCCGCCAAAAGCTTGGACAAGTGATACCCGATAAATCCGGCTCCGCCGGTTATAAGAACTTTTTTATTATTCATGCTCAATCGTCAGTTTCAAAAGTGTACACCCTGTGCGCCGGGTAGTACAATGGCACAAACAAAGAGATGAACTTGCAACCTGCACTCAAAAAAATTACCGACCTGCGTCTCTACGCGCGTCTCCGCTACTCGCGGCTCTTTAGGGTGGCGTTTTTCGGCGGCGTGGGAGTAATCGTGCAAACCGTCGTGTTTGAGACGGCCGGGATTTGGCTCGGACTGATGCGCCCGTCGCTCGCGACTCTGCTCGGCGCGGAGCTCGGCATCATCACGAACTTTTCTTTAAATAACCGCTTCTCGTTCAACGACCGCGTTCACGCGCCGCTGCCGGCGCGGCTGCTGCGCTTCCACACCGTGGTATCCGGCTCGCTGTTTATACAGTGGCTCTTTGTTTTTACGGCGGAGTCCCTGGACGCAAACATATGGGTCCTGCACGGCGCGTACGCCGCCGGCATCCTCACCGGATTTATTTCCAATTACACCGGCTACAAGCTCTGGGTATGGAAGCACCACGGAGAGCAGCCGTCGGCATGACAACACTGTACGGACATATACAAACGCTGGCCGCGGAAAATCCAGACAGGCCGGTACTGCTCGATTGCGACGAAAGCGGACGCATAGCGCGGGAAATCTCGCGCGCAGAACTGCTGCAAAAAATAGACAAAAAGATTGAGGACTTAAACGGCCGCAAAGAGCCGCTCCTGCTCGAGGGCGAGAGCAGTGCGGAGTTTTTAATCACCTGCTGGGCGGCATGGTGTGCGGGTGTAACGGTAGTGCCGCTAGACGGCAAGCGCGACACCGCCGACCTGCGCGAGTACAAAGCGCAGGCCGCCGCCACAGCGCAAGGAGAAGCGCTTATACTCTTTACCTCCGGCACCACCGCGCGGCCAAAAGGAGCCCGGCTCTCGCTTGATAATTTAATCGTTAACGCGCGAGCGATAGCGCAGTGGCTGCGCATAACGCCGAAAGACCGTTTTTTGGTGCAACTGCCGCTCCATCACATCAACTCCACGACCTTTTGTCTTGCAACTCTGCTCGCCGGAGGATGCATGGTACTGCCTCCGCGCTACTCCGGTTCGCGTTTTTGGGACATCGCGGCCAATACCGGCGCGACCATAACGTCGGTCGTGCAGACTATTATATTTGACCAGCTCAACCAAAAAGACGCGTTTAATACCGTAAAAGACAAATTGAAGTTGAGCCGCATACAAATAGGCTCGGCGCCGGTTGTCGCCTCCGCGGCGCAGGAGTTTATGAAAACCTTTTCTATCCCCCTCTACCAAGGCTATGGCCAGACCGAAACAGCTCTGCGTGTCACCGGAGTGCCGATGGATTTAGACAAAGACGAATTTGAAACGCTGGCCGCCGGAAACTCAATCGGTACGCCGATGCCGTGGGCTGATGTACAGATTGCGGACAACGCCGGCACAATACTCGGCGAGGGAAAGGAAGGCGAGCTTATCGTCAAAGGCGCGGCGGTTATGCAAGGATACGTCGGCGGCGAGCCCGCGTTCCGCGACGGCTACTTTTTGACCGGTGACACCGGCTACTACAAAACCTTTTCGGGACGGCGGTTCTTCTTTCTTAAAGGGCGGAGCAAAGAACTGATAATAAAAGGCGGCGTCAATATATCTCCGGTGGCGGTAGAAAACGCACTTCTTGCCGTAAGTAACGACATAGACCAAGCATATGTGGTCGGCGTTGACGACGCGCGATACGGCGAGGAAGCGGGAGCAGTGTTGGTGTGGAAAAATGGAGCAGACCCGGCAAGCGCCATGCGGCGGCTTAAGCTCGCGCTGATTGCCGGCACGCCACACCTAAGCGCGTACGAGTCCCCCGCGTATCTGGCGGCGCTTCCGGCAAACGAATTGCCGGTGACATCAACCGGCAAAGTCCAGCGCATACTGCTTAAAAAACAAATGGCGGGAAAATTTGAACCAGTGTACAAACTGCTCGAAAGCGCGGAGTTTCAATTTGTTGTCGTAACGCCGCAATCGCAATGTGCCGGCGCATCGCGCGCGCTTTACAACCATTGTTGGCAGCCGCTCACGCTCAATGGCGCGGAGTACAAAAAATATCTCGCGGAGTACATAACGCTCGCCGCGATAGACAACGGCGCGCTGGCGGGGCAAATATCTTTTTCTTACAAAGACAACAAAATAACCTGTGTTTCGATTTGCAGCGCAACGTTCAAACCAAAACCAATTCCACAGGTCGCGCAGGTACCCGACAGAAAGACTGTAGAAAAATATCTTTCAGACGGCCTTGATCCGGTTATCAACTTCCACACCAAGCTCGGCGCGGAGATTGTAGAGATAATTCCGGACGGGCGGCCCGCCGACAAAAGCGCGCTCGGCTACACGGTGCTTCTGCAGTACCCTCAAATAAAAGGCGACGCCTTTTATGGGCCAGTATCCAACCAGCTCATACAAGCCGTGCGAATACTGGCGCGCGACGCGGGCGCCGAGGTCTTTGCCCTCTCGCGCCCGGGCGGTTTAGCGGCGCACCTTTCTGACATCAACTAGCTGCCGGACAATATGCCGCATCTGCGCGTCGATGCGGAAGTACTGCACAAACGCTTCGCGGGCTTTGCGCTGCATCTCTTCGTACTTTTTGGGAGATATATTTTTATGAAACCCGGCTATGATTTCAGGCAGGCGTTTGATATCGCGGAAGTCGACGATGACGCAAAAACCGCGGTAATCGACCGTGTCGCTAAAGGGGAAATTGCGCTCGGTGTCCACGATAACCGGTATGCGCCCGAGCGAAAGGATTTCAAACAGGCGGGTCGAGTCGTTGGCGTCGCCGCGCACATCGAGCGCGTAGTCGCTTTGCAGAATCGTATCAACCAGGTCTTGACGCAAGCTCCGCATGTCGCCTTCCGCCGTCCGGGCGCTCCCGGAAAAAGAACGCCGCATTTTTAGATTAAGCTCAACGAGCGGCGAGTGCTCCAAAATCCGTATCGCCCGGGCGCGCCACAGTACGCCCTTTGTCATCGCGCGGTACCGGCTGTCAACAACGCCGCGCAGGCGGACCGGCAGTTCTTTGACAATCGTGCGCAGTTTTTGTACGGGAGTCAGTTTTGCCCAGCCGGCAAAACCGACCGTCGGAGTACCCTCTTTTTTCTTCCGTATCAAGAGCAAGCCCCCGCAACAGCGCTCCAGTAAGTCGTCAGATGCGGGTGGTACTTGTATGCGGCCTTTTTCCGGCATAAAGCTATACCCTCCATAACGCAGAATATTAACGTTGGGAATGTCGATCTTATATTCCACATCACCCGCGCCGTCTATCAACAGAGGGAGGCCGGCTTCTTGCGCCGTTTGTACGCACCAATCCAACACTTCCGGCCGGCGCTGGATAATAAGCACGTGCCTATACGGCACGAGTACCATGTCCGCGCTTTTTATGTCATTGGTAACCGTGTAAAGAGACGTGTCAAAATGGTGGGCGTCAAACATCTCCTTGGCAAAGAGCGACATATCCCCGGTCGGATTGCCCCAAAACGGGTACAACAGGGGCGTATAAAGCCAATGAGGAGGCTGTCTCCATGACGGGTTGACGTAGAGTTTTAAGGGGGGTGCGGTCATATGCGGTTTATAACGTATGGATAAGGTCCAAAAGTTGCCTGCCTGAGCGCGGCCACGAAAACTTTTGAGACTGGATCTTCCCCTTAGCCGCCAATTCTTTGCGCAGACCGGCGTCAGTGTATATACGCTCCATAGCAAGACTGATTTCGTCGATACTATGCGGGTCGACCAGCAGCGCCGCGTCGCCTGCCACCTCGACTGTCGATGATACGCCGGAGGTAATGACCGGAGTGCCGAGGCTCATTGCCTCGGCGATGGGCATCCCAAAACCTTCGTTAAATGAAGGAAACACCAGCGCGAGCGCGTCTTCATAAAAACCGCACAGCTGTTCAATCGACACATACCCGGCAAAATAAACGTCCTGCATAAGACCGCTATCTTCGAGTTCGCGGCGCATTTTTTCGTAGTAACCGCCGCCGTAGCTTCCGCCTATAATCAGCTTACAATCAGACGGTATTTTCTTTTTAAATCGTACGAACGCCGACACGATGCCGTGCACATTTTTACGGTATTTGACCTTGCCGGTAAAAAAGAAGAACGGTTTTTTATCCTCCGGCACGCGCTCGGCGCGCGCGCGTACCGGCGTAAAATCCTGAAACCCGTCAAAAATGACGGTAATCTTTTTTGGAGGAACGTTATAGAATTTTATTATGTCGTCCTTGGTTGCCTGCGAAGCCGCGACAATATGCGTCGCGCGCCGCAGCGACAGCGGCATAAGTACGCGGTCGCGCACGAAACTGAAAAACGCTTCCGAACTGTCGGGAACGATTTTTTGGCTTGCAAGCTCCTGGCAGAGCATGACCGCTTTAATCCGGCGCGGCATGACCAGCGGAAGCATCGGCGCCATAAAAATCAGAACATCCACCCCGCCGCGCAAGGTCCAAAAATACCAAAGTTTTTTGAGAAAACCGCGCGGCAGGAGGCGGTTCTCCGTGGCGGTGCCGATGACAGACCGGCTTACCGGGCGGGACGAGTACACGGCCAAAGAGTCGCCGGCGCCGTGCTGGCCGGCAAGATTGCGCATGAACTCCAGTACTACATACCCCATGCCGGACGCGTTTTCTGTCTCGTACGGCTCCGCTACAAACCCTATGTTCATATGCTTTTTTCCTGATGGGCGCGCATCCACGATACGACCGAAGCAAGTCCCTCTTGGAGAGAGATATTCTGGCGCCAGCCGAGCTTTTTTATCTTGGTGATATCAACCTCGCGCCGCAGCGCCGTATCGCTTTTTGTTCCGACTTCTTTATAGCGGAAGGGGCGGCCGTCGCCACACTCCTTCCATATCATCAAGGCGAGCTCTAGGATAGTGATAAATGTGTCGTTACCGATATTAAAGTCCTGGTTGCGCACGCTTTCGTCTTTTTTTAGGGCGCGCAGTACGATATCGGCCGTAAAGTTGATCGCGTCGTCAATGTACGTAAAAGAGCGGGTGGCCTCCGGATTTCCGAGCAATTCCAAAGGATATTGGCCGTTAAGCACTTTTTGAATAAGCGCCGGAATAACGTGGATATCGCCGGGCGTCGCTCCTTTTGAGTTCTCTCCCGGTCCGTAAATGTTGTGATAGCGCAGAATGGTATAGCTAAGGCCGTGCTCGGCGGCGTAGGCGCGGCAAAAATATTCGCCGATAAGCTTCGCGAAACCGTACACATTGGTCGGCGGATGTATCCGCGCGATATCTTCCTCCCGGTACGGGAACTGCGGCGGATGCTGGAAAACCATGGAGCTGGAAGAATAAATAATCCACGGTATCCCCTGCTCCTTCGCCGCCGGATACAAAGCGGCGTCTATGGCGGCGTTGTTTGTCAGTATGTCCGCCTGATGTTCGTGCATGTAGGTCAAAGAGCCTATGTCGGCGCCGAGATGCAGTATGGCATCGGCCCCGCGCAGCGCGGCGCGCGTTTCGGCAGGAATACGCAAGTCGCACCGGCGGAAATCAATGCCCGGCGAAAACGAAAACCCGCGCTCTTGGGGAGAAACAATGTCAACGGCAACAACCGCGACGCCGCGCGCATGAAGTTCTTCCACGGCATGCCTTCCGACATAGCCTGTTCCGCCGGTAACAACAACAGTATTCATGGCGCTATAGTATGGGGCAATTATAGCACCGTCGGCTTGTAGCGGCGGTTTATCTCCACAATGCCGTCAAAGAGCGATAATCCGAGCGACGGGTCCAGCTTGTCCTTTGCATATTGCGCAAACGCGAGCGTGTCTTTGGGCAGGCAGTTGCCGGCAAATCCGCGGAAGTTGTCGTTGACCTGCAGATACACGTCGGGGATGTTCGGGTGCTTGGCGAGCGCGTTTTTGATTGTTTTGTAATCGGCGCCGACGGCGGCGGTAACATCATAAAACTGGTTGGCAAACACGATACGCAGGGCGTTAAAGACATTCCAAAAATATTTGGAGAGCTCCGCCTCAAGCGGCGTCATCTTTGCAAAATGCTTGGGGAGCGACCCGTGCGCCTCGCACACCGTGCGGTAATCCCCGTCTGTGTGCGCGCCGATGATACAAACGTGGTGATACTCGACAAAGTCGACGTACTGCGCCTTTTCGCGCAAAAACTCCGGACAAAACGCCAGCCGCAGGTCCGGATAGAGCTTTTGCAGCGTATCGGTGGTACCCGGCTCGACCGTAGACTTGACGGTAACCAGCCCGCGATAGCCGGCATCGGCGAGCTCGGCGACGACTTTTTTGACTATAGAGGTATCACAGCGCCCGTCAGGAGCCGGCGGAGTCGGCACGCAGATAAATACTATCTCCGTACCGAGCACGTCGCGCAGGGAGGTTTCCGGCAGTTTGATATCATGCGCAAAAACCTCGTGACCGATATGCTTCATACCGTGTCTGACCGCGCTGCCGACCATGCCGAGCCCTATAATGCCGACTTTCATAGAGTCGGACTATACCAAACTCTCCTGTTTTTTGTCCAGCGCGGAAACAGCAACCACAAAAAAATGATGGTACTGATTGCCGAACGGCACGAAGTCGCGCACTATGTGGCCGCGGCGGGCCAGCTTTTGGCGTATGAGAGAGGCCGGATAACCTTTCTTGCCCAGCTCCCAATAATGCTGGCCGTTGAACACGTGCCGCTTCGGGAACGGAATTTTAAACGCAAAACGTATCTGCGTAATAAACGGAATTTTAAGCGAGAACGACAGTGTCGGACCGAAGTGCGGAATACTGATGACCACGTGCGTACGCGCCACGCGCGCAAGCTCGCTCATTGCTTTGTCAAACTGTTCAAACGGCAGATGCTCCAACACCTCGAACGCGCACACCACGTCGTGCGACTTATCCCTAAACGGCAGAGCCAGCACGCTCCCGACCACGTCGGGGCGCAGGTCTTCCGCGATATCAACGCAGGTATATGCCACGGCGGTATTGTCTTTAATAAAGTTGCCGAACACCCTGTCACCCGCGCCGGCCTCCAAGACCGAGCCGGGGTTGAGCGCCAACACCTCTTTGAGTTGCCAGTAGTAGCTTACAAACCGCCCCTCAAACGCGTACTTGCCGAACGCGTAATGTGATTTGTCTACTTGTGGTCTATTTGTCTGAGGCGCAGTCATGCCAGCTCTTTTAGTATCGCAGGAATAAGCTTTGCGAGCGAGTGGTGCTCGCGCACATACGCCGGAGCTGCCTGCTCTAAATACTTGAGCGCCGGGTCGTTGGTTTTTACCGGACAGCCGCAGGCAAGCGCCTCAAGTACTACTTTGTCAAGCGAGCCCGTCTCGCTCGTGTGTATCAGGTAAGCCGCTTTGTGGTACTCATCGCGCAGTTGCGTTTGGTTGATGCCGCCCAAAAAATGCACGCGCGCGCCGAGTTTTTTGGCAAGAGCGTCCAAGTTGGTACGCTCCGGCCCGTCGCCGGCTATACGCAGCTCCCGGTGCTCGCGCGCCGCGGCCTCTATGGCAAGGTCGTGGCGTTTCGACTTCATCAACCGCCCGACGGAGAGTATCGACTCGCCGCGCACGATGCCCTGGTCGGGAGTAAAAAACTCGGTGTCGATGCCGTGGCCCATGACGCGCACCTTGTTGCTTGGCAGGCGGAAGCTCTCTTTTGACGCGGTCAAAATAACGTCGGCAAAAAGCTCCGCGACGCGCAGTTTTAGGTTGACATTCTTGTGCGTATACCACAGCGCGATTTTTTTGCCGCGCAACTTCCAGAGCCAACCGGCGGCGACCACATACTCCGGGTTCATGTGCACAAACACCGCATCGTATTTACCCGGCGCGACGAGACGCAAAAGGCACCACGCGCGCGCAATCTTGCCGTGCGACCCGAGGTTCCTCAGCGATATAACCTCCACCTCGCAGTGTTTTTTAAACTCTTCTATCCAGCGCGCAAAAAACCCGAGTACCGGGTCGTTCTTGTCTACTATTTGCGTGCAGATAAGAAGCTTCATTGCTTTTTGCCGTATACACTTTGCAGAAGTTCCGCGTCTTTACCGCTGTTTAAAAGAAGGCTGATATTCTTTTCCACCGTCGCGTCAAGCAGTGCGTTGCCCTGCATATCCCCGACGGCTTTTGCGTATAACCGCCGGAACGCCTCAAAGTCTTTGATAAAACAGTCGCCGCCGGCTCCGCGGCCGGGTTTCGCGTTTTTGTGCCCGCTCTTGTGCACCGGGTCAAGATGGCTGCGCCCGATACGCGGGTCCGCGCCGATGGCGTCGCGCAGGACGGCGTAGTCGGCGCCAAGGCGCGCCGCCAAGTCGTACACCAAGTTGACCTGTACCACCTTCATGGCGAGCATGACGTTGTTTACGTATTTGATAAGCTCCGACTCGACCGAAGAGCATATAAGCTCAAAAGAGGCGGGCGGTAAAAGCCGCAGAACCTGTTCGGCGCGCAGGCGCATGTCCGGAGACTCCGATGGAATCCCGACGATGTTGCGCGTCGGATGCGCGGCGTCATAACTCGCGGTGGCTTCCGCCAAAAACTCCGGCGAATGCAAAATAAACTTGCCCGGATTAAGCGCCTGCAGTTTTTGCGTAGTGCCGGGCAGAAGGGTCGACTTAATGACGGCGGTTTTGCCGTCGCCGACCGCCACAAGAGCGCTTTTGACGTAGCTGTCGTCAAACCCGTCTTGGGTAGTGGGCGTCGGCACGGCGATAAACACGATATCGCAGTCCTGTATCAGCGCTTTGTTTGCGCGATACGGCTCCTCGAGCGCGTAGCGCACGACGCTGACGCCGCGCTTCTGGAGTTCGTCGGCGTAATTTTTGCCTATCCATCCTTGCCCGACGAACCCCACGCGCGGAGGAGTCTCTTCCTCGGCGGGCGCGCTACGTGGCGTCTCGCCGCGCAGGTGCTGGACCATTTGGGCATGCCAGAGGTCCCGGTACTCCGACTCCGACGGCAGAGAGACAGCAAGACGGCCGCGAGCTCCGCTACGCAACACCTGCAAAGCCGCCGCGGGCATATCGTCAAAAGATGAGACAAGCGCGCCCATTTCGCCGGCAACGCCGACGTCGGGCGAAACGACCGGGCATCCCGACAGCAGCGCTTCGACGACCGCCATGCCGTACCCCTCATACTGCGAGGTGACCAGCAAAAGATCCGCCGCTTTGTAAAACGGAAACGGGTCCTGATACGGCTCAAACACCACCTGTTTACTTATCTCCAATTCCCGCGACAAAGACTCCAGGTATGCCAGCTGCGAGCCGCCACCCAGTACAATCATGCCGGCCCGCGGCTCTTCTCTAAGAATTTCGGCCATAACGCGCAGAGCGCGCGCCGCATTCTTCTCCGGTTCCAGTCGCCCGACAAAAAGCACGAGCTTTTCGAACTGCGGATAGCGATGTCGCCGGTTGAACGGTACGGCCCTCTCCGCCGCCGCAGTGTCTATAAAAACAGGAAGGACAGAAACTTCCGCGCGGATACCGCGCGCCAGCAGTGATTTTTTAGCGCGCTCCGACACGACGCGGATAGAATCGGCTCGCGCGAATATAAACCGCGCCAACAGCGCCTTAAGCCGGTTCGCAAAGGAGTGCGCGGCAAATCCGGGGTCAAAAACGTCGGTATGAACCTGCACGTGGAACTTGCTTCCGCGCATGAGCGCGATGGCCCACCCCAAAAACCCAATCAAAAAAGGGTCCTGCACCGACACGATATCGGGCCGCTCGACGCGCCAGCCCGCCGCGAGCGCGCGGAAGAACCCGCCTATTTTGCCGAGCCCGAAGCCGCGCGCGGCGGCATTGCCCGCCAACTGGACCAACGCGCCCGGCCCGTGCGGCACCAGAACATCGAGCCGCTCGACGGTCGACGCCTGGAGCCGGAACCGGCGCGCGACCGCGCTGCCTTCAACAAAGGTATTAGGGTCTATTGATAATACAAGTACTCGCATATGGCTTGTTAACCCCGCAGGACTCCCGCGAGTTTCTCTATTGTACGCTCGATGGAGAATCGCCCTAATTTAGCGCGCGCGGACTGCGCGCGCGCCAGGGCGGACTCTCGGTCCTCCTCTACCCGCTTGAGCGCCGCATACAAGGCGTTGTCGTCTCCCGGAGGCACCAGCAGGCCGTCGACCCTGTCTTCAATCAGTTCCGGATTGCCGCCGACCGATGTCGCCACCACCGGCGTGCCGAGCGCCATGGCCTCGACAAGCGCGTGCGAGAGCCCCTCATAGGTTGAGTTGAGCACAAAAACATCAGCCGCCTTAACCCAGCCGAGCGCTATACCACGCGGCAACTCCTCCGCGATAAAAAGATGCCACGTTTTTTCTCTCGCGACAACGCGGGCAAGCGCCTCAAAACCCTTCCACGGGACGCGCCTGCCCGAGGATACGACTAAAAAACCTTCCGGACGGTGCGCAGGCACTATGTAACCGGCGGCAAGGTCGATACTGCTGTAAATAACGGAACTGTTTTTTACTCCCCAACCGGTAACTATGTTTTGCATATACCCGCTCGGCACCACAACCGCCCGCGCGCCGCGCGCGACAAAGCGCTGGATTGCGCGCAATACACCGGTACGCAATCCGTATGATTTTGATTGAAACGCGTCGAGTTCGTCTTTGACCCCAAACCGTTGCCGCGCCTGTTCCCACGCGTAGTCGCCGGGCACACGCACCAAAAACTTTTTGCCCGCGAGTTTTGCCGCCAACGCGGACGGGAGTCCGACCGAAACGGTATCGAGCGCGTACACAATGTCCGCGGAGCGTGCCATCCGGAGACATTTCCAAAAGTACGCCATGTGCCGGATTATTTTAGGCAGATGCCGCACCCGGCTAAACGGCAAAACGGATACGGCAAAGCCAAGTGCCGGCAAACGTTCCTCAAGCAATTTTGTATAGGTGGCGGGCCCGCCGCTTTCCGGCGGGTATACGCCCGTTGCAATCAGTATCCTCGTGGAGGTTGACATATATACTCCTGTATAGTACCATATAACACAGATTCGCCAACAAAAGAAACGGAAAAGTCATGGATAAAACGCTTAACGGAATCATCTTTGACTGGGGAAACGTGCTGGGGCGGTTCTCTCACGACGAGATGCGTAAAAAGCTTGCGGAACACTGTCCGCTAACGACGGAAGACATCAAGCGGGTATTGGCCGGTCCGATGCAAAAACACGAGAGCGGCGCTCTCTCTCCGCGCGAGTTTTACGCCGAGGTGCGCAGACAACTGCAAATTACGCTGTCTTACGAAGAGTTTCTCCCCGTATGGCGCTCCTGCATCATCGGCGACAATCCGGCAATCGCCGATGTTCTGCGCCAACTGGACCCGTCGGTGCCCATCTGCATCCTCTCCAACACCGACCCGGTCCATTGGGAGGCAATCGGCGGACTTCCGGTGGTGCAGCGGTTCTTTAAGAAACAACGCATCGTGCGCTCCTACGACCCGCAGGTACGGGCGCGCAAGCCGGACCAGAAAATATACAACGCGGCGATGAGCTGTATCGGCATTCCGCCGTCGCAGGCGCACCGCGCGCTGTTTATCGACGACATCGCCGAGAACTGCGACGCCTTCCGGAAGATAGGCGGGCGGGCGCATCAGTACAATTTACGCACCGACCCCATCACCACGCTCACCGCCGAACTGCGGCGGCTCGGCGCGATGCAATAGAAACTCTAACCTCTCCCGAAAAGGAGAGGCTTTTTTTCAGGGAACTATATACATAGCTACCTTAGAGTGAATTAAGGTATGAAAACTGATATTATGGCGTACATGTACGCCTTTATAGACGAGTCGGGCGACCACAACTTCAACCTAGTAACTAGCGATAACCAGTACAGTGTATTCGTCCTCGGTGGCGTATTTATACGGCATGCTGATTATGCGGAAATTGACAAAGAATTTAAGGCATTCAAAAAAGACTTTTTTGGTGGTGAGGATTTTATTATTCATACGGACGAGTTAGGACACCCTACCAACCCAAAATCTGACCCACGAAATGGGATTATGCGTGTCCCACAAAAACGGGCTGAGTTCTATGGGTGGGCGAACGACTTTGTAGAGCGTTCCAATATTTCGTGCGTTTTTTCCGTAATCCTTAAAACGCCTTTTTATCATAAGTATAAATATCGCGCCGACCCCTATCGCCTCTCATTTGAGAATATTCTTAACAGGGTACTTTATTATTCCTCAAGCAACACTATAGGGATTTATCCTGAATGTAGAAACCCGGAGTTAGATAGACAGTTGGAGGCGGAGTATGGAAAGTTTTGTGTACAAGGAACGGCGTTTCATTCTGCAAAAGATGTACAAAAGCGAATAAAAAAGTTTGAATGCAAGAACAAAAAAGAAAATATTTCAGGATTGCAAATAGCAGATTTGGTAGTTAACCCAGTAGGTAGACACTTCCTTGGCTATAAACCAAAGCCGGTTGGGAACGAAATTATATACGAGGCAGTGAGAAAGAAACTCGCCGGGAGTGAAAAGTTGTCAATTTCAGTCCTACCATAAACGAAAAAACGCCCCACAAAGGCGGTGCGTTTCTTCCCTTACATTATAGCTCTTTAGGGGTTATTTTGGAAGATACTGTGGATATCCAAAAAACCCTTTATATAGCTTCTTTATTTGCGTCTTTTTTTCTTCTTAATCGTTTTCTCATTCTTGTATCTAGAATCTCCCATGTTTGAAACAGCAGAGTGTTTATCCACAGTTTTGTCAATATTTTCCTCTAGGTATAGTACATAGGGGCGGAGTATGCTGCGTGGTACAGGGTGTACACTTACAGTAAGTACATGAACCTCTCGCCGTCATGCCTCATTGGCTTTACAGGCGTTTTTGTGTACTCTGTTTAGGCTCTTTAAGAATTGTTATGTGCGCTCGACGGGAGTCGAACCCATAATCCGGTCAGGAACCTATTCACAAAATAGGCGCGGCTGCCACTTTCGCCACGAGCGCATGTACCACCTCTTAAGGAAGTGGCTCTACGAAATAATCTCCGAGAGGAGAAGACACGACAGGCTAAATCAAACCTGCATAACGACACGCATCGCGCGATGCTAGAAGCTCATGAAGCTTCGTTGGGAGCGGGGGTCCGAAACCAGATTTTACTCTTTCACGTCCTCTACTCCGGGGATTTTTTCGTTTTGTATACGACAAAACGACGGCAGAAGCCGGGCTATGTAGGTCTCAATTATGAGTCGAAACCCTACAACACGCGCCTTGTGCGCGAGCGCAAATGTAGGGATTATTCCCCACACAGCACCGCTTCTAACGTCGTCTCGGTTATACCGGCTGTTTCCTTTGCGGGGAAACTTAAATTACAAACGTACACCTGCCTTGTAGTTTACCATGAAATCCTAGGGGGGCTGTCAAGTTGATAACCGAGCCTGTGGACAGTGGGGTATAATCGGGATATGGAAAACAGCGACTATGAAAACCGCATAAGCGAACTGGAAAAGAAAGTAGACCGCATTTACTCTTCCTCAAAAGTTGTCGGCAATATTGTTTTCTTTGCGCTGGTCGTCCTCTTTATTCTTGTATTTACTATCTAAAATGAATAGTGAAGATTTTGACGAGCTGAAAGATAAGTTAGAAAGACTTGATAGTTTTGTGTGCAATCTACAGCGCCAGTTGTATTTTCTAGCCGCATGTTTTGTTTTTGTGACAGGGCTAGTAATCGCCCTATATATTAAAAACTAACTAGGGTAATATTGTATATAGTTCCCCTTTTTCATTTATTTACAAAAACAGAAAACGAGTATATCGTGTTTGGATGCAGTGCGGACTATGCAAGGGCGAGGCGGCGGAGTTTCTCAACCTGGGGCTTCAGCCGCTCGCCAACAAATACCCGACCAAAGAGCAGTTCGAAAAAGAGGACTTCTTTCCTCTGGTCACCTACTTCTGCGCCAAGTGCAAAAACGTCCAGCTTGGCACGATAGTCTCGCGCGAGCGGATGTTCGAGGATTACTACTATCTTTCCTCGGTCAACCAAGGGCTGGTGCGGCACTTTACCGCGCTGGCCGGCACACTCGCGGGGAGGAAGCTCGTCGTCGACATCGGAAGCAACGACGGCATACTGCTTAAACCGCTTAAGGCACTCGGCGTACGCGCGGTCGGCGTAGAGCCGAGCATCAACGTCTCCAAAATCGCCAACGACGCGGGGCTCGATACGATTACTTCGTTCTTCGACGCGGCAACGGCGGAAAAAATTAAAAAAGAGCGCGGTCCCGCTGACGCGGTCGTCATGAGCAGCGTGTTCACCCATCTTGAGGACCCGCACCAGTGCGTCGAGGACGTGAAGGCCCTTCTGGAAGACGGCGGGGACTTTATCGTCGAGGTCGAATATATCGGACACATTTTGGACACGGTTCAGTTTGAGCGTTTTTATCTCGACCGCATCTTTTATTACTCGCTCACGTCGCTTAAAAACCTCTTCGAGACGCACGGCATGCATATCGCCGATGTCGAAAAGGTGGAGATGCACGGCACTTCCCTGCGCGTGACCGCGCGCAAGGGCCAAGGCGAACCCTCTGCAAACGTCGCGGCGCTTCTTAAAGAAGAGGAGGAGACGCTCACGCCCCCGCGGCTCCTGGAGTTTAAAACGAAGGTGGGCAGCTACCTTAGCGCCTTCCGCGGCAAGCTCGTCGAATATCAATCGCAAGGTCTGCGCGTCGGCGGATACGGCGCTCCCGCACGCGTCGCCACTATCTGCAATTACGGGAAGATAGGCCCGGAGCTCATACCGTTTATCGTCGACGACAGCCCGCTCAAGCAAAACCGCTTCAGCCCCGGCACGCATATACCGATTGTGACGAAAACGCACATGGATACCGCCGCGCCTGAGGTGCTGGTGGTGTTCGCGTTCGAGTACCTTGATGATATAAAAAAGAAGACCGCGGGGCGCGGCTACCGCTATCTTATCCCCATCCCACCGCGCGAAATATCATGAAAACAGTACGCTTAGCGCAGATAGGCCTCGGCGCCTGGGGCAAAAATATCGAAAAGACTCTCCGCACGCTCCCCGCCTGCGAGCTTAAGTATACCGCCGCGGAAAACTGGCGGGAGCTGCTTGATAAAAAAGACATCGACGGCGCGGTCATAGCAACGCCTCCCGCTACTCACGCGGAAATAGCGACCACTTTTCTGCAACGGGGAGTGCCGGTGTTTATCGAAAAGCCGATGACCGGCAGTCTTGCAGACGCGCTCGCGGTCGAAGCGGCGGCGCGCGCCTCGGGCGCGCCGGTCATGGCGGGGCATTTGCACCTCTACAACCCCGCCTACCGCAAAACAAAAGAACTCACGGGCGGCATAGGCAAAATCCGGCTTATTATCAGCCGCGGACATAACAACGGCCCGTACCGGAGCGACTACTCGGCAATGTGGGACTGGGCGCCGCACGACCTGTCGATGATACTTGACCTGCTGGGCGAATTGCCGGCGGCGGTTTCCGCGTGGGCGGTGTCGCTGACCCGGCCCGGCAGCGTCCTTTGGGACTTCGCGCAGATTAAACTCGAGTTTGCAAACGGCGTTACCGGCTTTATTACCAGCAGCTGGCTCATGCCCACAAAGTGCAAACAGCTTACTATTGTTGGAGAAAAAAAGAGCATCGTCTACGAAGATACTAAGCCTGAACAAAAAATTTCTCTGTACGAGAACAAGGACGTTACGTACCCCGAATACGGAAACGGGATGGCGCTTACGGAAGAGTTGAGCGCATTTGTGCGCATGGTCAGGGATAAAGAAAAACCCCTCTCCGGTGTGGAGGAGGGGCTTGCGGTTGTCCGTATTCTCGACGCCGCCGAGCGCTCAATCGCCGCCGGCGGCGCTACAGTAACGCTTGCTTGAAGTAAATCACCGAGAGAATGACAAGGAGCGTGGAAGCCGCAGCTCCGCCATTGCTCCACATGAGCATTTTGTCGCGGGTAAAAAAGCAGTGGAGCGAGAACGTGGCTTGCAGGAAGAACAAAACGTAGAGGAACGGCAGCGAGATAGCCGCTACGTCCCAGGTACTCCAGATTTGCCAAAGCTGCGGCAATATCATGAACGGATTGAGCAGGCCGATAGCCCACACAAAACTGTGCCAGCGCAGGCGGGCAGCAACTTGTTCTCGGGTCATAGTCATTGTCCTTGTTTGGTGTCTGCTCCCAGTATAACATACTTATTGTAAAAGAAAAGGGCGCAGCTTTTGGCCGCGCCCTGCGTGAAGTCTTTGCTATTTTCCGATGGTGAGAATCTTCTTGACTGTGCCGTACTCGCCGATTTCAACGAGCGCCGCGCGGTCAAAGCCACCTTGCCAAACACTCTCTTGCTCTTTAAAAGCCGGGTGGCCGCCCTCGTCGTAGCCGATTGTGATGTGTGGCCGCCACAGGTTCCTCATAAGAGGGTGTCCGAAACGGCGCACATTTTCGACTTGCTCCGCGGGGAGCTTGAGGCTCTCGGTGCCTACCGCTCCCTCGCCGGCCGTAAAGTAGCGCGCGAGGTCAAGCGCGCGCTCGTGCATGCTCATGAGTACCGGTAACGTAGACACATCCCAGAAAACAAACTTCTCCGCAAACGTGGCGATGCGATAGAACGAGACAGAAAGCGGCAGGAGAGCCGCCACGTCTTTGAGTATCACATCAACCACGCCCGACGGAACGCCTGAAAGCCGGGCATGATAGAGCGTCATATGCGGATGGTGAGTGCCGCCGATATCAAGCAAGTTCGGACGAACCTGCCGTGCAAGTGCGATGCTTTTGTTCTTGGTTTCCTGATTAGGCAGAAGCGCAATTCCGATTTGTCCCGAGTAGTTCATAGTGCTGTCCTTCCATTGGTTCATAGTCTGCCGAGGATGATACCATGCACATCAAAAAAAGTAAAGGGGTGCGGCTTGTGGCCGCGCCCCTGCTGTTTTCTCACGTTTATCCGTCGCATTCAGGCGACAAGGCCGGCAAGCCGGAAAATGTCTGCTTCGCGGAGCGACTTCGACCACGCGTCGAAGTCCGGTGGAGATTCGTACCAGTCAGCGCCGTCCTTCTTCGGGTTGCCGACACCATCGCCGTGCTTGATGCAGTGCGTCACGGCGCCGGCAGGCATATAGATGTTGTGTGAATATCCAGGATGGAACATCCACATATCGTTCTTCCAGAAAACGCGGACCTTGCGCGTGCCATTAGGAAGCAAGTCGGCGACGCCGACCCAACCCGCTTGGACGACAACCACTTCCATGACGCCTTTGTGATAGTGTGCATTCTGCCACCCGTGGTCGCTGTCGGGCATCACGGTGCGGATGTAGCCGGAGTTGTCCGAACCCATGAGACGGAAACGATATTCGCCGTTGTCCATCTGACTGCATGGGAAGTTTATTCCGAGCGCTTCGCACTCGGCGGGCGTCAGGTTTTTCGGCAAGTTACGTCTCCCTGCGGTTAAGCGGCTTCCAGTATTTCCCGGACGACCGCTTCGGTTTCATAAACGTCGAAGCCTTGGAACTGCGGCCATTGTGAGGCGGCCACGGTCACATCGGCGATGAGCGCGGACGGGTTTTTGTTTTTGGCATCCGTCTGCGTCGCACGCATGTCGACGACGCACTGCTTGACATCGGTCTTGAGCTTATCGAAGCTCAGGTTTCCCGTCAGATTTCCCGTAAGCATGACAACCTCTCTTTCTTTTCTGTAAGATTAAGATCTGGGTAGCTGGAAGTAGTTTATCACACCCACACACTCAAGTCAATAGCGCGGTCAGCGCAGAAGTTTGCCGAACACCCGCTCCCGCATAGCCTTATCTATAGCCGTGGAATTGTAGTTAGTCTGCGAGAACTCTTTGGCGTAGGCAACAATCCGCTCCCGCTCCTCCCTATTGTTCAAAAACCGCTTCACTTGGCGGGCAATCTGCTCGGGCGAGCACGCGTCGACCGCCAGCGCGGTCGGCCGCTTATCCGGATTGCGGTCCGGGTCGATAATGCTGTCGGCAAGCCCGCCCACCTGCGTACTGACGACCGGCAAGCCCGCCGCCATCGCCTCGATGGGCGAGTTGCCCATGCCCTCCGAGAGGCTCGGCCGCACAAAGATGTCGCAGGCCTTGAGGTACTTCGGAATCTCTTTCAAATCCACATGGCCGAGAAAATGCACGCGCGCCGCAACTCCCTCGCTTTTGACAAGCCTTTCCAACATCTCCATGTCGGGGCCTTTGCCGAGAATAAAAAAAGAAATATGTGCGGGTAAAAATTTGAGCGACTTTATAATATCGTCGACTGCATTCTTTTTTACCAACCGCGAGGTGGTGATAAGAAATATATCGCCCGGCTTCTTGCCCAGTTTTTGTCTGACCGCGCTTATCTCCGCCTCCGGATAATCGCGCGCAAAGTCTTCGACATCCAGAGCGTTCGGGATAAACTCCACATCGCCCTTGTATCCCATAGAGCGCGCAAAGTTTCCCAAATAGGTTGAGGGCGCGTGCACCAGGTCGGCTTTGGTAAAAAGCCGCACAAAGAGCGGATATACAAAGCGCGCCTTGCGCTTGAGATACTCGATAGGGTCGCCGTCGTTGAGCGTAAAGAGGTACTTGACGGCCGGGTGGCTCATCTTAAAAAACAAAGCCCCGAAGGACGCGTAGCTTGTCATGACCGACCACAGCGCGTCGTACCGACGCGCGCGGTGCAGGCGCGCCGCCTTATACCACGATAAAAACGGGTACAGATATTTGTTGAGTTTAAGCGGAAACTTAATCAGGTCGCCGGACAGCGGATTCGATTTGCAAAACCCTATCCGGTACACCATGACGTTTCCGATGCGTTCTTTTTTCGGCAATGAGGCGCGCAGGCGCAGGGTAATCATGTCAAACGCGACGCTGTCCGGGTCGATGCGGTCGGTTGTTTTTTTAACCGGCATTTCCGCTCCGCCGACAAAATCCGGATAATAGGTCAGGGAAAAAATAAGTACCCGTTTCATACCGCGTAACTAATCTTCCATTTCGGATGTTGTATTGTCAAGAGACGCGCTCCGGGGTATACTGCCCCTGCTTCTCGTGGAGCGCATTTTTTTATCGTATGCAATCACCAAAAAAAGTACTTATCATAGGCATCAACGGCTTCATCGGCCACCACCTCCTCCAGCGTATTCTCAATGATACGGTCTGGGACATTACCGGGGTCGACATAGGCGACGACCGGGTCATCCCGTACCTCGGCAACAAGCGCTTTACCTTCCACAAGGCGGACATGACAAAAGAGCGCGACCTCATCGAATCTCTGGTCAAGCAGTCCGATGTCGTCTTGCCGCTCGCTGCGGTCGCGACTCCCCAGCTGTATATCACCGAGCCGTTGCGCGTTTTCGAACTGGACTTCGAGGCAAACCTGCCTATCGTGCGCCACTGCGTTACTCATAAAAAGCGGGTCATTTTCCCCTCGACATCCGAGGTGTACGGCATGAGCCCGGACTCCGAGTTCCACCCGGACAACTCCACGTTTGTGGTGGGGCCCACCAGTAAAATCCGCTGGATATACTCCACCAGCAAACAGCTGATGGACCGCCTCATTTGGGCATACGGCCGCGACCGCGGACTCGACTTTACCCTTTTCCGCCCCTTCAACTGGATAGGCGTCGGGCTCGACAGTCTTGAGGCGGGGCAGGCGCGCGTCATCACCAAGTTCCTCGGCAATATCTTGCGCGGCGAAGATATCCTTCTGGTAGACGGCGGCGTTCAGCGGCGCTCCTTTACGCACATCGACGACAGCATGGACGCCCTCATAAAAATTATTGAGAACAAAAACGGCATCGCTTCGAGCAAAATATACAATATCGGTAATCCTCAAAACAACCACTCCATACGCGAGCTTGCCGAGATGCTGCTCGCGCTCGCTCCGTCCTACCCGCACTTTAAAGAGCAGGCGCACAAAGTAAAAATCGTCGACATCTCTTCGCAGAACCATTACGGCGACGGGTATCAGGACGTGCAGAACCGCACTCCGTATATTGAAAACACCAAGCAGGACCTCGATTGGAAACCCCGCGTGTCTATGCAAGACGCGCTTGAGCGCACGTATCAGGCGTACATGGCTCAGCTCGAAAAAAACGCTCCCATAGAGCTATAGATACGGGGAGATAATTCCCACAGTGCTGTCCCACAGCCGCGCCGCAAGCGCGGTATCTTCCGTCTTGGGCGATGGTTTTGCTTCTGCGTCGCGCTCAAAGTAAAGGCCTCGGGGCGGCTCTTTCTGCGTGGCGAGCCGCACGAGCGGCTCCGCGCCGTACGCGGGCGGATGCATCATCGTCAGCGGCAGCAGTATCCGCGCGGCAAGGCCGCTCCCGCCGAGCACGCCGATCGCGAGCTTTGTCTTTATCCACCCCGGATGCACCGCAACGGCGGCGACGCCGCTCCCCGCGAGCAGTCCGCGCAGCCGGAGCGTATACAAAACAATCCCCAGTTTTGACGACGCGTATGCGCGGTACTTATCGTACGGCCCCGCGCCGCGCAAGTTACCGGGATCAATCTCCCCTTCCTTATGCAGAGTCGAAGACACGTTTATTATGCGCGCGGGAGCCGAGCGGCGCAGGAGCGGCAGCAGCAGTTCGGTAAGAAGGACGGGCGCAAAATAATTGACCGCCATATTGAGCTCTGTTCCGTCCTTCGACTCTTGTCTGCGCGCAGGCATAACACCCGCGTTGTTTATGAGAACATGCATAGAGTCGTGCGTCTTTAAAAATTCTAGGGCGCACTCTTTGACCGACGCGAGCGACGACAGGTCGCACAAAAAGTACTCGGCCTTAGCCCCTCCCGCCTGCGCGATAGAGGTTTTGAGCTTCTCGGCCTTTTCTTTGCTTCGGGACGTAAAGACAATACGCGCGCCGAGCTTCGCGAGCCGCAAAGCGGCTTCCTTGCCGATGCCGTCGGTGGCGCCGGTGATAAATACGGTTTTGCCGCGTATATTCCAATCCGTATTCATTTCAATCAACCATATCAAACTCTTCCGCCGTAAGCGAAGTTTCTTTCTTAGTAAGCGCGCCGGACTGGATATAGCGCGCGCCGGCCGCTCCGCCGGCAAGCAAGACAACCAGCGCTCCGGCGGAAAGTACCAGCGGCGACGGTGTCCCGCTGTCTGCCGGAGCCGGTGCGGAGGTACTGGAGCCCAAAACCTCTCCCGCTTGTTTTTGCGCAGTGCTTGCGGTGCGCGCAACAACGGCGCCGACACGCTCGCCGCGCAGAGGAGAGTCCGCGGACACCGTAGCCGCGGCCGCCGGCGCGCCGTTCGGGTACAACAACACGGCGGAACGCGTCCCACTAAGACCTGTAACAACGGAAGCAAAACGCACGCCCTCGCCGGCAAGCACCAGCGTGTCTTCAGGAACGACAAACTGCTTTCCGGCGTCGCTTAACGACCACAGGCCGATATTCAAATCGCCCCCCGACAGGTTGCGGATAAGGAGCGAGCCGTCGCCCTCGGCGGCAAGCGAAACCGCCGCCGCAATCGCGTCCACCGCCGTGCGGCTCATAGCGGACGAGTAGTTGTACGCGGCGGTAACCGACACCGCGTAGCGGCCCGGATATGCGTATGTATGAAATACTCGTGCACCTTCGGAAACAGCGCCATCGCCGAAGTTCCATATAAAGCGCGTGTTACTTAGAATAGGCTCGCCCTGCGCGCCATAGGCGACCGCGGAAAAGTAGGAGCCGGCGCCGGCCGTGACCCGTCCGTCGACCGTGATAAGCACGGTAAGCGCCGGCGGTCCGGCGCCGGCGGCCTGATTTTGAGACTGCGTTTGTGTTTGTGTGCTACTTGTCGCAGCTGTTTGCGTAACAACACCGCCGACGGTTATCAGGTTTTTTATTTTTTCATACGAGCTGGAGCCGGGTTCTCCTATCCCGCTTGCTTTGCTTACTTCCTCGATAGCGGCGTATGGGCGGTTATCGATGATGCTTTGGGCGACTGAAGGACCGACTCCGGG
>Ga0209542_10001308_pt1 | contig 58625 bp, 69 predicted proteins | sample RifCSPhighO2_01_FD_184028 | JGI IMG/M metagenome (GOLD analysis project Ga0209542, IMG submission 184028) | Soil microbial communities from Rifle, Colorado - Rifle CSP2_plank highO2_0.1 (SPAdes) (version 2) | ecosystem: Environmental > Terrestrial > Deep subsurface > Rock core/Sediment ...
ATGTAAAATCATAAAATGCTCTTTATTTACATCTTTCAATCTAGGAGAACAATAGTTGAACACATCCTCTGCACACGTTATCTTAGTTACAGGATTTTGAGACAAACCAATTCTCTTCAAGATTTCATGCATGGTTAAAATCTGCATAGATTTAGCTGGACCAATCCCTTTTATTTTTTGCAGTTCTTTTAAAGAACACTCAAATAGTTTATCCAAGCCATATTCACCAATAAGCCTATGGGACATGTCTATAACGTTTTCATCTCTACTCCCAGTTCTCAGCAAGATTGCAAAGAGTTCTGCAGTGCTTAACCCAGAAGCCCCAACTTTCTTAAAACGCTCTCTAGGCCTATGTTCCTTAGGAATGTCCTTGATACGCACAAAAAAGTAAAGATTTAGAAACTTATAACTCTACCCATCTCTCCTTCTGCGTCAAACTAAATTCATAAGCAAACCACAATCCTTATATATTACTTTAAGTAATAGCACTATTACAATAAGTAATAATGAAACCCGACATTAAAATACTAAAACTCCTCGTGGAGAAAAAAGAAGAAAAGCTTACAATAAAAAAAATAGCTGAAGCTCTCAAGATTAATTATCGAACAGCGTATGATGCTATAACCCTCCTCGAAAAGGAAAATATCATTCAGTTCACAAGAGCAGGAAATGCAAAGATATGCTCCTTCAATCCCCGATATCATAGCAAGATCGTTGAAACTGAAGAAATAAGAAAGCAGGAATTATTAAAAAATAAGAATATTACAGTCATGTATGATGTATTGATGAAACTGCATTCAAAATTCTATATTCTTTTGGTTTTCGGCAGTTATGTAAAAAACAGGCAAACAAAACATTCTGACATTGACTTGATGTTTATCGTTCCAGACGCTGCAGAAGAAAGCATGGAAAAAGAAATGCAAAGCTTGGTGAATACGCTTCCTCTTAACATTCATCTCAACACCTTTAAGGAAAGTGATTTCAAAGCAATGAAGAACTCAAAGGAATCTACTGTGGGTTCGGAAGCAATAAAAAGTAACATTATTCTTCATGGGGTAGAAGCATATTACAGGATGATAGCATGATTGACGATAAAAGGAAAAAAGAAGCACAGAGTAATTTTACAAGATATTTGCAAGAAGGATTGCTAAAGAAAGAAAGTAATGAACTTGCAAAAAACAAGTATCTTGAAAACTCGGATATTTCTCTAAGGACTGCAAATGAGATTATGCAAAGTCCCTTAAAGCCCTATTTATGGGTGATTGTAACCTCTTATTATTCGATGTTTTACATGGCAAATGCTGTTCTTCTTCACTATGGTTATAAAACCCAGGACAAAATCGCTCACAAGGTAACAAGTGATGCTTTGATTGTTCTTGTCATGGACAAATTAAAGAAAGAACTTCTTGAGGGTTATGAGACTATACAGCAAGATGCATTGGAAATAGCAAGTGCTAAGGCTGAATCTGTTGTGGAATCCTATGCCCTTGAACTTGATAAGCGTTCAAGGTTTCAATACAACATGCTTGAGCAAACAAAAGAAAGCAAGGCACAAACATCATTGAAGCGTGCATCCGAATTCGTGTTTGAATTGAAAAAATTGATGAAATTTTTTTCTGGAAGGAGAAAGTAGGCGGAAATCATTGCCAAGAACGGGACTGAAAAGAATTAAAAACCTTCTCTCTAACAAACAACCATGATCCCCACAACCATAATCCTCGCATTAATCTTCCTGGTAGCACTTATCCTTGCTTATCTGATAGGGCATGCTCTGGGAAAAAGAAAGCAAGAAACTTATTGGCAAGACCAAATCCAAGAACAAAGAAAAGATGCAATCCAAAAATCAAGAGCAGTTATTGGCGGTCAATTTTCAGAGCAATTAGCCCCCTATCTCCCAAACTTCCAATATCTCCCCACAGAATGCAAATTTATTGGCAAGCCAATTGATTTTATTGTTTTCAAAGGCATGGATGAAAAAAACATCCAAGAAGTAATTTTCGTAGAAGTCAAATCAGGAAACTCAAAATTAAATCAGCATGAAAAGAACTTAAAAGAAACCATAGACAACAAAAGAGTAACCTGGGTAGAGTACAGAGTTCCTGAAGAAGTAACAAAGAGAAAAGAATTCTAATCAACCAGATTCTTGAAGTTCTAAACAAAGAAGCAATTTAATCTCCTCATAAAAACCCTTTTAACCCTTCCCATTATCTCAAATAAATGGCAATCCCTGATTTTAGCAATAAAAAAATCCTTGTAATAGGCGATTTAATGCTAGATAAACATATTTATGGAAAAGTAGAAAGAATCTCTCCAGAAGCCCCGGTTCCAGTATTAAAAGCTGAAAAAGAAACCTACAACCCAGGGGGAGCAGCAACAGTAGCAGCCAACTTAGCAGCATTAGGATGCAGAACTTTCATTGCCGGAGCTCTAGGAAACGATTATGCAGGCGGAACATTGGTTAATGAAATGCAAAAGCTCAATATCAACACAGAATCAATTTTAATAACTCAAAAGCCAACCATTCAGAAGATTCGTGGGCTATCAAAGCAGCATTTATTCAGGATAGATTATGAAGATACCTCATTATTAACACAAGATGATGAATTAACCTTGCTGCAGATGATTAAGGAAATTCTCCCAGAAATGGACGCAATAATCTTAAGCGATTATTCAAAAGGAACATTAACCCCGGGACTGATAAAGGCAATTATCCAAGAAGCCAACAATTGTAAAAAATTAATTACAGCAGATTGCAAACCAATAAACATGCAATATTACAAAGATGCAACAATCATCAAACCAAATAAAAAAGAAGCATTGGAAGCAGCCTTAGCATCTTCAATAGAAGAGGCTGGTAAAATCTTGCAGGGAAGATTAAACGCGATTATGGTCATCACAATGGGAGAAGAAGGCATCTCAGTTTTTGAAAGCAACAGCCAATTCCATATCCCTACAAAAGCTCAGAAAATTTATGATGTTGCAGGTGCAGGCGACACAGTCTTAGCCGTATTAACATTGGCTCTAACAAGCAATTATTCATTAAAAGAAGCTGTTGAATTAGCAAACGAAGCAGCAGCTATTGTAATCAGCAAACCGGGGGTTGCTTTTGTTTCAAAAGAAGAATTATTTCAGGAAACAAATATTCCAACCATCAAAAAAACATGGGGTGAGGAGCATATAATTGCCAACAATGAAAAATATTGCGGGAAGAAAATGCTGATTAAACAGGGATTCTATTCGAGTTATCACATGCATAAAATCAAAGAAGAAACATTTTATATTGCATCAGGTTGCTTAGAAGTAATTCATAATGGAAAATATTTGCAAGTGAAAACAGGAGAAACTTTGCATTTGAAACCCGGAGAATATCATAGCTTTAGAGCTCTGCAAGATACTACTTTCTTTGAATTCTCAACTCAGCATAAAGATGAGGATAATTACAGATTAACAAAAAGTTCTTTTGGAGATTCAGAATCCTGGAAACAGGAGATTGAGGCAGCAAACAGGGGGGTCGCCGAGGGTTAGTTTTTTCGCGAACCTTTTTGTTAAAAAGGCTCAAGGGGACCGCTGGGCACACTTATAATGAAAGCAGTTTTTCTTGATCGAGACGGAACCCTTGTTGAAGATAAACAAGGTTATCTGTATGAACCTGAAAAATTAAAATTTCTTCCCGGAGCAATACAAGGATTAAAATTATTGCAGCGAGCAGGATACGCATTAATCATTATCACGAATCAATCCGGAATCGCCAGGGGTAAATACGGGGAAAAAGATTATCTCGCATTCAGGCAGGAGATGCATTCAAGATTAAAAAAACAAAATATTAAAATCCTTGCTGAATTTTATTGCCCTCATCATCCTGAAGCCAAAATTGAAAAATACAGGAAAGATTGCAATTGCAGGAAACCAAAGCCCGGGATGCTAGAACAGGCGATAGCAATTGAACATATTAACCCAGAAGAATCCTGGACTATTGGGGACAAACCAGCAGACATAGAAGCAGGATTAAAAGCAGGCACAAGAGCGATAGGAATTATCAGCAGGGAATCAACAGAGAAAGAGTTAGCATCGGCTGGAGCTGAGTTTACAGCTAATAACTTAGAAGAGGCTGCAAAATATATTTTGACCCACGCTTGAAAAAGGTTTATAACTCTTTCTCATTCATTACAAGTATGGGGAAGGTTCTATCCTTAGTGGAATTGAAGTTAGAAGTTGAAAATTTAAGAAAAAAAGGAAAGAAGATAGTTGTTACCAATGGCGTTTTTGATTTAATCCATATTGCGCATTTACATATCTTAAAAAAATGCAAATCGATGGGAGATATTTTAATTGTTTTAATAAACTCAGATTATTCTGTCAAAAGATATAAAGGAGACAAACGCCCAATCTTAAATGAAAATGACAGAGCTGAATTACTGGCAGCATTCTCAATTGTGGATTATGTTTGCATTTTCCCAGAAGACACGCCATTAAAAGCATTGGAAGAAATCAAGCCAAATATCCTGGCAAAAGGAGGGGCATATATTCCAGAAAGAGTAAAAGCAGAAGAAGAGTTGTTAAAAAAATGGAGTGGAAAATTAATAACTTTTCCTTTGGAGAAAGAATACTCTTCTACAAACATCATAAAGAAAGTTCTCCAAGCTTACCAAGATGAACATATTCAATCGAAATAATCTAAACATTAAACCTTTATCAGCAAGGCAGTCAAAATCAGACTTATCAATAATGATTCAACCAGAATCAAAACCCGAAAAAATAACCAAAGAGGAATTAGCAAAAATAAAAGAAATAGCAGAATCAATCAAAGAGAGCAGGAAAAATAACGCTCCAGTAATCTTCGCATTTGGAGCACATTTCATCAAGAATGGATTGGCTTTAATACTAATTGAGTTAATGAAACAAGGCTATGTGCAGCATATTCTAGGCAATGGCGCTGTCTCAATTCATGATTGGGAATTAGCTTTCCAAGGAAAAACAGAAGAGGATGTTAAGAAGTATATTGCCGAAGGCCAATTTGGCATTTGGCAGGAAACAGGGTTTTACATGAACAAAGCAATTAACCTGCATCCAGAACTTGGTTATGGGCAAGCTTTAGGAAAGTTCATGTCTGAAAGCAAAATAAATCATCCATACAAGCAAAACAGCATCCTAGCACAAGCGTATCAATTAAAAATCCCATTATCAATTTGCACATCCATAGGCCATGATATTATATACACCCATCCTGAATGCAAAGGAGAAAGCATTGGAAAAGCATCGTATGTTGATTTCTTAAAGTTCGTAACAACTTTGGAGAATTTTGAACACGGAACATACATCTCAATCGGCTCAGCAATCACAAGCCCCATGGTGTTTGAAAAGGCACTCTCAATGGTAAAAAACATCGCAATCCAAAAAAACAAAAAATTAGAAAATTACAATATTTTCGTTGTCGATATCCAGCCAGGAACATGGGATTGGAGCAAAGGAGAGCCAGGAAAAGACCATCCAGCATATTATTTACGCTTCTGCAAAACCTTCTCAAGAATGCAGGGAGAATTTCAGTACATCAAAATGGATAATAAATATTTTCTGCATAATCTCTATCATCAATTGAGGTAACCATGAACTTAAAAAGAAAAGTTTAAATACACTCCAGCAATATAATCAGTTATGGGTTTTTTTGAGGACTACGGATCTTTTATGTTTTCTTCTTTATTCTCTCTAGGGTCTGTTGGGCTAATTCCGAATGTTCAGGAGATTGTCCCCTTGCTTATGATATCAATGGTGGTTGTTATGGTTGGAATCTATCGCCTTAACATCTGGTCTAAAAGAAAAGGAAAAGACCATTATTTCACCAGTATCTTTTCAGCATTAAGCATTCTATTTGCATTTTTGTACCTCTTCAAAGGAAACATCTTTGGGATTATTGCTGGCATGAGTTATATCTTTTTAGCTATATGGTATATGAGGGAGATGATTGCAAATATTGCAAATGAGACAAAAACCTATCAATAAGCTTGTAATCAGTTTAATTCTTTTTGCATTCCTTATTTTAATATTCATTTTTAGTGCACTATTCCTCTTAAAAGACAAAGAGTATAGTTTAAACATAATCCTGGGTTTTGGATTTTTAAGTTTTATCGTAATTATCCTGGCAATAATCTTTGTATCTTTTGAATCAATAAAAGAAATTATCTTAGGATGGTCTAAGGATAAAAAAGAATTAAAGTTTAAGAAAGAAGAGCCGCAACTAAAAGGTAGAAATAAGCCTAATAGAACATAAATTCATTCATTATTTTCTAACTAAAAAAAGTTCAAATAAAAACCCTTTTAAAAGAAGAGTTCATGTTGGTTGTATGAGCAAAGTTGAGGAGAGGAAAGAAAAATTCAAGAATTGGTTTAAAGAAAGCCACAATCTTATTTTTCTTGGAATACTTGCAGCAGCAATTATCATAAGAATAATATTCTTCTTAAAAACAATGAACCAGCCTGTCTGGTGGGATGAGGGAGAATATTTAGCAATGGCAAAATCATTTGCCCACAACATACCATTTAATTTCAATGCACAAAGAGGACCTTTATTCTCATTGGTTGTTGCCTCTCTTTTCATAATAGATGCAAGCGAGCCAGTGGTAAGATTCATTGCAGTAGTCATCCCCTCTCTCTTGGTTGTAGTGGCATCATATTTCTTGGGCAGCGCACTTTACAGCAAAAAAACAGGATTGATATTTGCATTCCTCAACGCAGTTTTCTGGGTAAGCCTATTCAACACAACAAGGATTCATACAGATATGCTTGCATTGCTGTTTGCAATACTTTCATTGTATATTTTCTGGAGATATTATGTTGTTGAAAAAAACATAAAATATCTCTGGCTTCTTGGGTTATTCACTGCTCTGGGTTTTGCAACACGCTCTCAAAATGCATTAATCCCTGCAGGAATGGTTGTTTATTTGCTATTGACTGAAAATTATAAATTCCTTCTGAAAAAAGAACTCTGGATAACTTTTTTAGTGTTTTTAATAGCCGTCTCACCATTAATCATTTGGAATACTTATCAGTTTGACAAACCATTAGCTCAGGTGTGGGGTTATGCATCAACCCAAAGCCTGGAAGAAAAATCCCACTACCCTATTGCCTGGAATGTCTGGGAGATATTTCCAATCTACTTATTGCCAAATAATTCATTCCTTGGAATAATATTTTTAATTCTCTTCCTGATAGGTTTGGTAACCTTTTCAAATGTAGTTCTAGGTTTTGATATAGTCATGAAAAATCAGGATAAAAAACTCAATGCAGACGCATTTGTCCTAATCTTGTTTTTCACATCGATAATCTATTTCATGTTCATTGAAAGACCAAGTGTATATGGCTACGACCCTAAATGGCTGATTTTCTCAGGGCTTGCAATGTTCTTAATAATCTCAAAAGGCTCGCTGCAGTTAGATGAGTGGTTAAGCAGGCATCTCAAGATATTCTCATTAATCATAATAGCCATATTATTAATTCTTGCTGCAATCCCTCAAATCTCAAATACAAATACTCTGGTTGAGCAAAAGAAAGATTCTTACCTGCAGGTAAAAGAGGCAGGATTATGGTTGAAAGAGCACACTTCTCCTGGAGAAGTGATTTATTCTCATTCATCCACACAAACAACATATTACTCAGACAGGCACACAAAAGGAATTCCCCCCACTTATGAAGATTTTGTCAAAGATCAGAGAGAAGACAATGCAAGATTCTTCACAGTCTCAGTCTTTGAAAAGCATCCGGAGTGGGCTTACAATTATCCTCAACAGCATCCAGATGAATTTATCCCTGTGCAGGCCTACACATTAAACAATCAGCCAGCATTAGTAATCTATCAATATAATCCAAAATCATCTCCTGAACGTTTTAATCAAACCAATTAAGCAATAAATAAAAGTATTGCAGAACAAAGCAAAAGGATGCAACAGCCAAGAATTATCTTTGTCTTTTATCCAGTGATGAACCCCAACAAATAACGCAGGAACAATCAAAAGATTCTTCCCAATATAAATCCCAAATTTTAAATATGCAAGAAATCCTTTTGGAAACCAGCTTATCTCCCTGTTTTCCTTGTTTTCAAAAGTGTAATGCCATCCCCATCCCCATTTCTTTTTCAAAAACTCTTTAAATCCAGAAATAGCATAATGGTGAGTGTATGCATTTTTCGCAATTGCCATTTTATTAAATCCTTTTTTTAACAAAGAATGAATCACATCAACATCTTGAGTATACCCATCAACCTCATCCAGCACTTTTTTCCTATACAAGAAACAATTCCCTCCAGTGCATAAACTCTCTTCTTCTTTGATAACATAGCTGAAATACTCCCCACAATCTTTTAACTGAATTTTTTCAAGAGCCATTCTCCCCTCCAATGATCTGTTTGATGCAAAAGGGTCAGTCCCAACATAGCTAAGATATCTATTTGTAAGGTTATCATTCTCATCAACATATAATCTGCATGCAGCCCCAAAAATCTCTTTATCTTTTAAAAAAGGAAGAACAAGATTTCTCAAACAATCTTTTCCAATTAACCTATTGTCTTGGTCAACAATCAAAATAATCTCATTCTTAGCTAATTTAACTCCCTGGTCTTTACCCATTCCTCTTCCTTCGGGATATTTTTTTAAATTATGATGAATCTTAACCTTATATTTTTTCAATAGCTCTAAAGTTCCATCTCCACTCCCCCCATCAACGCAAATCACTTCAAGTTTTCCAGAATAATTCTGAGAGAAAATACTATCAAGAAGTCTTTTAATCAGTCCCTGACCATTATACGTGCAGATAACAATGCTTATTGATGGATATTTCATATTGCAAAGAAGAAACTAAGGCTTAAAAAACTAACCTCTGCGGTGTGTAATATGGTTTAAAATAGGAACTTTGGTAGCAAATCTAAACTTATTATAAATATCATCTTCATTAACCCCGCAGGTAGCACAAATTCCTACTCTTTTAGTAATCAATTGTTTCCTAAATGCTCTTGCTTTCTCATTGTTCCAGATTTTCATAAAAGGCTCTTCAAATACATTGCCAAACACAATCTCATTCTCAGCATAAAAATCACAAGGACAAACATTTCCATCCCAGGTTATATAAGGAGTATACCATGGCAAAAAACAAGATTTGTCAATATTATGCCCCTTATTCGCACTCACCCCTGTTTCAACATCAAAATTCTTCAAAAACTCCAATAAGTTATCAATCCTCACAGGAACTTTAACATTCTTCAAAACTTTCTTAGTTCTTTCATAAACATCTCTTGCTTGCATAGAGGTAATATTATCCAATCCAGTATTTTCATTCTCATTATTTCCCAATCGAATCACGAAAGTTCCATTTATGCTGTCAAAGCCCATATCACTTGCCATTTGAATATACTCAGGAAGCTCATTAAAATTCTCTCTTTGCACAACCATGAAGCTGTGCATTTCAGTATTCTTTTTCCCAAGCTCTTTTTTCAATCCAAGAATAGTTTCAGTTCCTGCAATAAACTTTTCCCATTTTGCAGGCACTCTAATTTTTTCATAAGTTTCTTTTGTTGCACCATCCATAGATATAGACAAAATATCAGGACCAGCCTCAAGCATCTGGATTCCTTTCTCCCGAGTCATCAAAGTAGCGTTGCTGTCAAGCTTAACAAAAGTCCTTTTATCTTTTGCATAATTAATAATCTTGAAAATATCCCGATTAAGCAAAGGCTCTCCAATCCCTGTTAGATTCAGATAACAAGGATAAATCTGGTCAAAAACAAATTTAAAATTATCATAACTTAAACTTCCAGTTGGTCTTTTCAACCCAACACTCAAAGGGCACATAACACATCTTAAATTGCATATTGTTGTATTTTCAAACTTCAGTTTAAACGGCGTAGGAGCAGTAGGCCCTGAATGCACAGCATAAATCCCATTAGCAATAACCTTCAAAGGATATCTTCCTGAAATGCTTTTTTTTAAAATATGTGTGTATAACATGTTATAGCGAAAAGCCCTGGCTTAATTTCTTAAATCTTATCTGAAAATCATTCTCAGCCTCTCTATTATCCCCCTCAATATCGTAATTAAAGCTCTTTATAAAATCTCTCTTTAATGGAAAATTTTTATTAAAAAAAGTGATGAAATCAACTGCGAACAAGACAATTGACATGCACAGGCTGTATTTTCCCAGAGCCCTTCCCAATCATCGGGATAATAAATGGAATTTTCTTAACATAACTTATAAATCTTTTAATAACCTCGCTATCCCCTCCATAAATCATAGTGGGTCTTAATATAACATAAGACAATCCGGAATTTTTAATAATCTCCTCAGCATCCCTCTTGCTCTTCCCATAATCATCCAAATATTTCCTGCAGACAGCCATTGAGCTTATAAAAATAAATCTTTTGACTTTACTATTTTTGCAGGCTTCAACAAGATTCTTTGTTCCTTCAACATTGATTTTGTAAAACTCACTCATATTTCTTGCATGAGTAACAGCAGCCAAATGCACAACGCAATCAACCTTATCAACAGCTTTCACCAAAGAATCTTTATCCATCAAATCCCCATAAACAGCCTCATAATTTTTAGGAATCAAACTCCCTTTTCTTGCAAGAATCTTCACATCATCAGCATTCAGGGATTTCAATAACTCTTTTCCAACATACCCTGTCCCCCCAGTGATTAATATCATTTTCTACCTGCCCACAGCCAGATATTCCTTAAGCTTAAATGTAAATTTATTATTCTTCATGCTGTCAAAGAATTGTCCATACATGCTATTTCTCCAGTAATACCTTTGCAGATTAACAAGATGTTTTGTCTGTTCAAAGAGATTAGTCCTGTAAAATTCTTTATACAGCATCTTAGTGGGTATTTTTGAAATATTTGCATGATGCCCCAAAACCCCGAACGTATTGTAGTCTTCAAGTCTTTTGGGAATACTCACTTTATTCCTTGAAATAAACACATTAAAATAAGGTGTTCCTGGAAATGGCCTGTAAATCTGCAATAAATTTTGGTCAGCAGGAATTTTCTTCATATACATCAAAGTTAATGTTAGCTCATTAATAGTTTCATCAGGATGTCCCATTATATATGTGTTTGTTAATAACACGTGATTTTTTCTTAATGTTTTAGCAACCTTAACAGCCTTAGGCAAGTCAACCATCTTTCCAAGCATAGTTTGTATTCTTTTGCTTCCAGATTCAACACCCAGCATAATTCCCTCACATCCTGCCTGAGGAAGCATCTCAGCTATCTCCTGAGTCATCAAATCAAACCTGCTCACAGAAAGCCATTTAACATTCTCCCCAATAACAATCATATCCTGAATAAATTTCTTGCTATAACGTTCGTTGGTTAAATGCAAATCTCCCCCAATATCCATTCTGTCAACATGTTTTTTTGTCAGGCTTGAAATATAGTTAAACTGCTCCATAACCTTGTCAGCAGAAACCTCTCTGTAAAACCCGCCATAATCTTTAACATCATCACTCGCATGATGGCAAAATCCACACCTATATGGACAGCCGCGAGTAGCTTCAATTATGACAAGATTATGCTTCTTATATGGAAAATATCTATCAATGTTTTTTAATAATTCCCATCCAGGCATGGGCTTTTTGTTCATGTCAATAAATTTATCCTGAGCAGGAGCAGTAAAAATCTCATTGTTCTCTTTAATCCATACCCCTTTAGGTTTCTCGCCTTTATTCTCAAGATAATGAATAAGCTCGAGCAGCGCATACTCACCCTCTCCTAAAATAACAGCATCAACAGATTTGTAAGATAAAGTCATTTCAGGCAATACAGTTGCATGAGGCCCACCCCACACAACATATCTCCCCATAGAATGGGCAACATCGCTAATCATCATGGCTCTTGTTATCCCGGGCCCAGTCAATACCCCCAAAGCAACCAAGTCAGCACCGCTCTTTAAAACATCTTTTTCAACTCTTTTCCTTTCAATCTCCAATCCAGAATAGTCAATGACTTCAACATCAATATTGTGCTCTTTAATGAAAGCAGCGATGCCCAATATCCCAGAAGGTGGATAAGCTGCAAATTGAGTCGCAGGTGCAATAAACAGAATTTTTTTAACCCTCATAATAAAGCCCTTAAAAAGCCAGCCTATAAAAAGGTTTCTTGTGCTTTCTTTCTCCGGGGTTTCTTTTTCGTTATCCTTTTTCTTTTCCTGAAGGCTTTCTTTTTTGGAAAAAGAAAAACTTCTTTTTCACTGTCTATCCTATTTTCTCTTCTCAAAAACGCTAAAATTCCTTTAGAATTTTGGCGTGCTCAAGAACAAATGTTCTTGACAAATACATCATCATTCCCAGCCCATAACTCATATGCAGCAAAAAGAATAACAAAAACAATAAAGGCAGTCTATGCATCCCATTTCTCAATCCAATCCAAAGACTGATTAAAAAGTCAATGGCAAAATAAAGAAGAATTGGCAGGGAAAACACCCAATAAATCAAGCTTAATAATCCCCCAAGAACAAAATACAATGAAAAAAACATAGGCATAAAGAATAATAATCCTGCTCTTTGTTTATTGAGCTTTTCTTTCAGGCAGCGTGTTTTTCCATATTTGTAAAACTGCTTGCAAAATCCTTTCAAATCGCTTCTTCTTCTATGATAGACAACCAATCTAGGAGAATAAGCAATCTTCAGCCCCTCTTTTTTAATCCTGGTAAAAAATTCAGGATCCTCTCCAGGGAACAAGGCAGGATTAAACCCAGAGGTTTTCAAAAAACTCTTCCTTAAGATAAAGCAGTTTGCAGAAGTAATAAACGTTTCATCAGCATCCAAATTCTCAATACATCTCTTGTATCTGCAGCTCATATTACTTGTACCAAAAAAATTCTCTAATACCAACCCAGAAGTTTTGGCAAAAAAACAATCGTTTTGAGGAGTTAACTGCGGTCCTCCAACCAGTTCAATTTCCTTATGCAAGGCAAAAAACTCCTCGGCATTTTTAAAAATATCTTTATCAACAGAAGCATCATCATCAATAAACGCAAGAATTTCACCTTTAGCTTCTTTTACACCATTATTCCTGTTCTCACTCGGATTCAACCCTTTTTTAATAACAATCTGAATTTTTTTGTTATCATAATCAGCATTTTTTAAAGATTCCAAAACTTCAGCATCCCTATCAGGAGCAAGAGCAATTATGACTGAAAATTTTATCATCTTCCAATAATCTCCCCGATATGCAAACGTCTTGGCAGCATATCATAAAGTTTTACAATAAATTTGAAAGGCGAATAAATTAATCTTAATCTTAAGATAGCAAGGAACATATCTATGATAGTGCTTGACTTTAAATGCCCTCCACCTGGTTCTGTCCAGGTAGTAGGAATTTCTTTAATTTTAAACCCATGCTTTTTCATCTGATACAATAAATCAACATCGAAAGCCCATCTTGTTATCCCAAGTTCGTTGCAGACAATTTTAATAGCTTTTTTCCTAAACAGCTTTGCTCCACATTGTGTATCTTTAATTCTCAGATTAAAAAAAAGATTAACAAGAAAATTAAAACTTCTTCCTGCAAATATTCTGGTAAAAGGCTGCTTCTTATCAATCTTAGCACCTTCAATCCACCTGCTCGCAATAACACCATCATAACCTTCAATATTCTGAACAAGGTCATAAAATGAATCAGGTTTTGTTGCTAAATCAGCATCAACAAATCCAATTAATTCACCCTCAGCAATCTTAAATCCATAATTCACAGCAGCACCCTTGCTTCCAACTTTTCCGATATCAACAAAATTAATCTGCTTGTATTTCTTAGCTATTTTTTTAAGAACCCCCAGAGTATTATCTACACAGCCATTAATCACAACATGAATCTCAAAATCAATCTTCCCTTTAAAGAAATCACAGTATTCAACGAGAGTTTTTTCTATTCTTTTCTCTTCATTATACGCAGGAATTATTATCGAGAGTTTTACCATCTTTTGAAAAGATTACATGAATCATCAATATCAAAAACAATAAAAACATATTCATTGCAAGAATCTGAATAATCTGCATCAAACTTTCATGAAAAAACCATATCCCAAGGATTTCAAGAACATTAAACACACCAAGAACCAATAAAAATCTTCTTCTGTTTATCGCAGCTTTATAAAAAGAAATAATATAAACAAAGCAGGTAAGACCAATAAAAACAGAGAACCACCCAAGAAGCGGCGCAACAACCAAGTAATCTTCACCATATAATGTATTAACAATAAACTCAGGCATGAAAAAATAAACCACAATCGCTGGAATCACAAACAACGCAACCAATAACAAAGATTTATACAATAAATGCTTGCTAGCCTTTCCACTTTGATGCATTTCAGATATCTTTGGAAACATCACCTGGCTTATCGAAATGCTCCCGAAGAAAATAATCTTGCCAAGCAAAGATATCGCAGAATAATAACCTGCCTGCACATTATCAAAAAAATGTTTTACAAGCAGTATATCAACACTATAAAACAGTGTAAGACTGAATATCATGATTAAAACAGGTACAGAATAATCATACACCTCTCTAACATTAAGCTCAACAGGTTTTTCTTTTAATATCTTTTTCAGAGGGATAAGCCCAAAAAAGAAAACAACAACATAAGAAGCAATAATCGCCCCAATAGCCCCATCAACACCATACCCAAGAATAACGAATAGAACCCCAAATAAGAATTTGATAACTCCTTCAGATACAAGGTTAACACTTAATCCATTAAATTTTTGCATTCCTTGTAAAATTCCCCTGTTGATAGGCACAAGCAAGGCAAAAATAAAAAACAGCGTCAACAGCATTAATGTAAAAGAGCTAACACGAAGAAAATGAGATATAAAAGGGATAGCAAGGATAAATAAGAGACTTAGTATTACTCCAAGAATAAGTAATATTTTTACAGATTTTAAAAACAAGAATTTAATTTTTCCATATTCTCTTTTAATAGCATATAAAGAAGAAAATTTAGCAATACTTGTTTGGATAGTATTCAAAGGAATGCTCATAATATAGATAATAGAAAGCGCGGCACCTAAAGCCCCATACTGCTCAGGTCCAAGACCTCTCCCCATATAAAAGTGGAAAAGAAATCCAAAGACATTTAACACAAAAGTTCCAATAAACAAAACCAGATTATCTTTTACAAATTGCTTTTTCATTAGTTTTTTAATCATCTTAAATAAACCAGATAACAGAGCAGAATATAAGTTCGATAAACATCATAATATACACAACCTGCTTCTCAGTAAACTTTCCAGTTCTTGTAAAAATATGAGGCAATGAATATATCTTATCATAATCAGTCTTCACTTTACCATTTTCATAATGTCCATATGTTTGTGCCTTAAACTTGCTTCTCATCTTAAGGAAAAATTCAATAATAAATGGAATTCCAGCAATAATTGCAGCCCTTTCTATATCCCCAGTTATCCCAATAATCGCTATTGCCCCCCCAAGAAGGTATGTTAAAGAATCTCCAGGAAATATCTTAGCAGGATATTTATTATAGATAAAAAAAGCAAGCAAAGCAGAGAAAGTAACAAGAGCGATTAAAGAAGCAACATAGCTCCCATTAACATAAGCATAAATGCTCAACATTCCAGTGTAAACCAAGCCCATCCCGGTTTCCAATCCATTATAGCCTGCAAGCAGATTCACCATGTTAGCAGAAAAAACAAATCCAAGAGGCAGTATCAGCAAGGGATAAACCAATCCAAAATCAACCACCCTGTAAAAAGGAATCCCCATATTAGTGTTTCCAGCACTAACCACGATTAATGGGACAGCCGCCATTAGAGTTAATATAGGTTTTTGCCATTGCTTCAATCCATAAGAAGTCTCTTTATCTTTTCTTATCAACAAATCATCAAAAAATCCAACAAATGTAATCATCAACAAAGAGGTTAAGGCAGCAAAGATGAGCAATAAACTACCCTCATCATGAAAATAAAACGTTCTTATAAACACATAAAACATAATGCTTGTAAATATCCCTGCAATGACAGCAAGCCCCCCAGATAAAGGGATTAAAGGTTTATCTTTTTTATTCTGGTCTTTAACAACCAAGTTAATTCTTCTAAGATACCTAATCATCCACGGGGTAAATGCAAAAACAACAATGAAACTGATAAATGCAGCTGCAAATGGAACAATCATAATACCCACCACGTAAAATACAAACAAATATGTTTAAAAACATACCTATTCACCTATGGGAAATGTTAGAGTACCCAAAGATATTATCAAAAACAATCCAAACAAGATTGTTTCGCGACTTCAATATAGGAAGGCAACTGCCGTGGAAACTGCTTGTTGAGATAAACAGAGTTTGTAATCACAAATGCGTAAACTGCAATATTTGGGAAAGCCCTAAAAAAGAAATTCTCCCATTAAGAAAGTACAAAGAGTTGTTCAGGGAAAACAAGAATCTTATGTGGTTGTCTCTGACAGGAGGAGAGCCTTTTCTTAGGCAGGATATTGTAGACATTGCAGCTGCAGCAAATGAAAATTGCCATGACTTAAAATTCCTAAGCATACCTACAGATGGCTATAGAACAGACTCAATAGTTGAAAAGTCAAAAGAAATGAACAGGATGGGTCCAGAGCTGCATTTAACAATAAGCTTAGACGGTCCAAAAGCAATCCATGATAAAATCAGGGGAAAAGAGGGGGCATACGATGCTGCAATAAGAACTTTCAAGGAATTAAAAAGAAATAACATAGATGTAAGATACCAAGCAACCCTGCATAAGCAAAATTTAGATGTGTTCAAACAATTTTACCTGCAAAATAGAAAAGATATAGGGGTATTGACATTCACCCAAATCTCAGATGTTTATTATGACAACAATAGCAATGTAAAGCCATTAACAGGAGAAGCAGCAGCAGATGTTTTCAATTACATAGAAAAAAATTTCAATTTTAAGGAAAAGCAGGATTTATTTGAAAAAATGCATCTTAAAATTGCACAACAATACATGAAGAAGAAAGACATGATGCTTCCATGCACCGCAGGATTTTCAGGAGCGTTCATTGCTTCATCAGGAGATGTTCATCCTTGCTTCTTTATGCCCTCCTGGGGTAACCTGAAGGAGAAATCATTCAAGGAAATTTGGTTCGGGCAAATAGCAAATGAAGAAAGAGAAAAAATAAAGAAAAAGAATTGTCCTAAATGCTGGGTGAATTGTTTCAGCTTCCAGGACATGCTCGTCTACCCTGAAAAAGCAGCAGCAAGAGCATATTTAAAAATTCCTCCCAAATAAATGCTTCTTAAACAGATTTTAACAATCTCTTATACTTCTTTTTTTCCAGCCACAACCTCAACAAATTGCCGCCCATTCGTTTAATATCTCGAAATAAATACACCTTGCTTTCTCTTTCATAAATATTGACAACCTTTGCAGGCAGCTCCTTGACCTTGTAGCCAGCCCATTCAGATTTAACAACAATTTCAGTATCCCAGCTCCACCCTTTCTCATGGATATATGGCAATACCTTTTTCAAAACATCTTTTCGAAATGCTTTAAAACCACATTGATAATCCTTAATTTTTGAACCCAGAAACAATCGGGTTAAAAAAGAATAGCCCTTGCTCGCTACTCTTCTTAAAAAAGGATAATCTACTTCAGATGCATCCATATGCTTGCTTCCAACAGCAGCATCAGCACCATTCTCAATCGCCCTCATTAGTCCAGGAAATAACTCCAAGTCAATAGCAAGATCAGCATCAATATAAACTCCAATTTCACCACGAATGCTCTTAAAAGCTTTTGTAAGAACCGCCCCTCTTCCCTGGTTAGGAGTCTGGCTGATTATTCTTAGCTCATTGTATCTTTTTGATTTTTTCTCAGCAAGAATCAAAGTGTTGTCAACACTTCCATCATTTGCAATAATCAGCTCAAAATCTTTTCCCTGCTTTTTTAGAAAAACATAAATCTTGTCAATTGTATCTTCAATAATCTTCTCCTCATTATACGCAGGAATAATCACAGAATATTTCATTGCTGATGAAGAAGATAAATAATTTATAAATGCTTCGCAAAAGCAGCAGCAGCATTGCAATTAATCCCTGCAGGAACAATATACACGTTTTCAAATCCTGAATCCTCAAAGAGCTTTTTTATAATCTTTATCGAGAATAATCTTATACGCATTCCGTGAGAAAGATGGTAGAGTTGATACACTCTGCCAAAAAAAGAAGGTTTGGGATAGAGGAGCACAAATAAACCATTTTTCCTCAAATGAGCAGCAGCATTTTTTACCACCATTTCAGGATGTTCAACAAACTCCAAAGCCCCTGCACATAATACCTTGTCAAACTTTTTCCCAAGATAAATCTTTTGAATATCCCCCTTTATTCCCTGAATCCCCTTATTTTTCAGCATAATAATCATCTCTTGAGAAATGTCCACCCCAAAAACATCAGCACCTTTTTCTTTTAATATTCCAGCATAATATCCAGCACCACATCCAAGATCAAGAACACTATCCCCTGATTTCACTTTGAGCAATTCAAGAACAATCTTTTTTTCCTTCTCAACAATCTTCCCAAGAACACCTCTTTTCCTTTTTTTATCATACTCTTTTGAATGCACACTAAAATATTTATTTGCTTTCATTTTCAATAAACCCCACAATTGTGCTTGGAACAAATCCTCTGCTCTTGCAAAAGTCAATATACTTCCCCATATCTTTCACCATCTTCTGTCCAGAATTCCTAACATACAGCCAGCCAATATCTTTTTGATAAGGTGAAAGATCAACAAAATCCCAAGGGTGGAAATAAATGTTAATGAACTTATTATTTACCATGAGAGTGCAGAACTTCGCATAATCTAATCCAAAGACTCGAAACCATATCCATGAAAAAGGCAGCCGCAATCCCCACGCAACAGATATAGGGACAACAGTCAGTCCGTTTTTTCTAAAAACCTCACGCTTGCCAAATAGATGAAAATATTTTCCAGGGACCCATGTAGGATGGAAACTGCTGTCATAGACCACACCTAACTTTTTCAACACATTCTTGCTGACAAATTGGAGTTGAGGGGATCTAAACCCTTTGACAACGACCCCAAATGTTCTCTCTAATCCAGATTTAGCTTTTTCCAGTAATCTATAAGTTTCTTTATCTTCCATCTCAGAATAAGGGTCATCATGACTGTAAGCATGAAGTGCAAGCTCATGCCCATCCCGGACAAGCTTTTTTACCAGCTCTTTGTGCCTCATTGCAAACACATGCGTTACAAAAAAGGTTGACTTGACATTTTTCTCTTTCAATAAACCAAGGATATTTTCAACCCCCCTCCTGCTCACTTCAAAAAGTTCATCCTCATCGTAAGCAAGACCCTTCTCAATAGGTCTGACAAATTCTTCCACATCAAAAGTTAATAATAAGTATTTCATTTTTTTGCTTCAACAATCAAATCCAGCCCGAAAGGGAAAATAAAATGGTTTTCAGTATTCTCAAACCAAACATTAAGCAGCTTATTCAGCTTAGGATTGCTCAACTCCGCAGCAGAAACTGGAATCCTCTGGAAAAGTCTGCAAAAAACCATAAAGGGAATACCTGCAGCATTCCAGTAATGCACTTTTTGAACTTTAAATCCCGCTTTTTCAACCACATCAACAATTCCCTTTTTGCTGTATCTTCGATAATGATTGATACTCTTGTCATACACCGAATAAAGACAGGGATAAGCAGAGGTTAATAAAAGCAGCTGTCCTCCCTTCCTAACATTTTTTCTGAGTTTTGTTAACAATCCAACATCCTCCTTAATATGTTCAATCACACCACTTAAGATTACGCAATCATACTCTCCAGGAATATTATCATGCACAATATTCATTTTGATAATTTTATCTTTTAATCTGGCATCAGCCAGTTTAAAATAATCATCATAAAATTCAACCCCCATAACTTTCTTTCCTTGCTGGTGAAGCTTAAGAAGCAATTTACCATCTCCACACCCCACATCAAGCACATTACTTCCATGAACCATGCGTGCAAATACAATATCCTTATTCCTATGCCAGAAATCTTCCTGACCACTTCCCCCACTCAGCAAAAAATCCTGCGCTTTCATAAATCATAAACACAATCAACACCTTTTTTAGCTTTTGCATTGAGAATATAGTAAGACTTTTAATACCTCATTTTTTAATGATGATATGAAACCTTTCAATAAATGGCTGATTATAGCATCCGTCTTACTAGGCATGCATCTAATTTTCAGGTTAATAGACCAGGCAAAGATGATGACTTATTTCCCGCTTGATTTTACAAATGATATCAGCTCGTACATGGCCCAACTGCATTTTCTCAAGGTATGCGGATTCCATCAATTTTGTCCATACTGGTATAATGGCTTCACTACTTTTCAATTCTCGCCACCAGGATGGTATTTTTTTGCTTATCCACTCTCATTAATTTTCAATAGTGTGCAGGTTGCAGCATATCTCTCAATCGTAATCTCATTAATCGCAGCATTTTTCCTATTTCTAAAACTGGGGAAAACAGCATCGCTTTCAAGGATAAAGAGCATAGCTTTCTTTTTCCTCTTCTTTGCAAATGCTTCAGCAATAGGGAATTTCATACGCCTCGGAAGAGTTCACGAATTATTATCATGGGTTTTGTTTATTCCTTTTTTCTTCCTGATTTATTATTACCATGACAAACCAATAGATAAAAAATTCTTCTTAGTCATCCCTCTTTACGCTTCAATAATCTTAACCTACCACAGCACTGCAGTTCTCGCAGGATTAGTGTGGTTGGGGTTCTTTTTTATCCGAAAAACCAGCAAGGAAGTTCTCAAGGGGATATTTGCACTTCTCGTATCATTTCTGTTCACATCATTTTGGCTGGTGCCTTTTGTAATGGGAGTTTTTCAAAATAGCACAATCCCTCAGCTTAAGCAAGGAACATGGATATGGAATCCCGCATTGAACAATCTTTCAATAAACCTTTCAGTACTCCTCATCCCTCTTGCTTTTCTAATCTTATTTTTTTTATTTTACAAGAATGGCAATGCAATAAGAAGCAATTTTCTTTTCTTCATGCCTGCAGCAATCTTCACCTTGCTGTTCTTCCTCAGATTAACCCCATTTTTGCCTGTATTTGACCAAATATATCCAGACCCAATTGTTCACTTTATTCTGTTTTTTGCAATATTCTTCTTTTTGAAAATGGAAATTCCAACAGGAAAAATTAAACAATTTTCAGCTCTGCTAATAATAATAGTAATTGCAAGCATTTCATTAAATATCATCTACACCCCTTTATTCAAAATTCCCAATTCTGAAAGAGAAAAAGAGTTTATCAGTTATCTCCCTCTTATCGAAGACAGATTTGTCATAACTGGAAAATTCCCTCCAGAGCCATATGCCAAAGCATTTTATTCTTTTGCAGCAACAAAAAATAAAAGCTCGATTTCAGGATGGTATCCTGAAGAAAAGTCAAGTGAATATATCTCACGGCTCGCAAATGTTAATAGGGCAATAGATAACAATAACTGCGAAGAATTTAAGCAGGAACTGAGATATTTCAACACAACAGAGGTATTATCCACCAAAGAATATTGCGAAAGGTTAAGAAACTGCAATCTTAATGAAGTATCAACAAAAACAGAAACTTGCTTCTACAACCTGCAGTCTTAGATTCTGCCAACAAGTTCTACCCTCGGGTCAGGAACAGAAGTTCCATAAAATTCTTTTGGAATATCTAAATTCTCAGGATATTTCATCTCCCATATCTTTATAGGTCCAATAACCTGTCCCTGATATATTGCCAGTGGCAATCCAGCATTTTCATCGCCATAAACAAGCTTGAAATTTTCGGATTCTTCATTGAACAAATAAAGATGAGCAAATAATGTCCTGCTGACTTTTGGAGAAAGATATAATGCCGCCCCCAAAGGATCACCCTGAGTTCCATCAATAACTGGAAGGAATCTTAAACATCCTTTTAAAGGGGCATCAGGGTAGTATTGAACAACACCATTAAAATAAACGCATTCAATTCCTGCTTGTACTTGCTGCCCGTTGTAAACAATCACAGCATTCGGCTGGGAAATGCTTACCTGAGTTTTCCCATCGCTGTCAGGAGCAATTTGAAGAGGAACAAAAAATGCACCAACCCCAGCAGCCTGCCCAGGGAATAACTGATTGTTGTAAACAAAATCTTCATCAAGAGGAGTTCCGCCAGTATAAACATAAACTGTTTGATTTCTCGTTTCTTTGCTCTGGCTTCTATCCAAGACATACTGATTAATCCAAGAATATCTATCATAATTAACATCGCTTCCAATGCTTGAGAATGCTGTATATTTTCCAATCTCGTCAGAAACCATCAATAAATGCGTAGCTTTATTCGCTTTCAATAACTGCATCGCTTCCAAACTCGTACGCTTCTCATTATCCCACTGGCCCGTTAATACATGCCTCCCAACAAAATAATTAATAGCACCTCTTGCATTTCCACCATCGCTTAAAGTTGCCCTGTTCCAGGCAGTCTGAACCCAATATCCATAATCCCACCAATGGGCAAATACAGCTGTTTCAGGAGTATTTTCTCTAACCCACTTACCAGCTTCCTGCCATTGCTGGTTATAAGGTAAGCCAACACCACCTGCTTGTGCAGCGCTTGTCTTGGTGAAATTAAACAATAATGATAATGCAATGAAAATAACAATACAGTAAAGAGCTATTTTCACCCAAAATCCAACTTTTTCAGGAACATTCCCAAATAAAGATGCCACGATGAATCCAAGTGCCAGTCCAATCACCCCTGCAGCAAAGAAGTTGGAGCTTAACTTAGGAAAAATGAACAATAGAAGAAAAAATAATGTGCTTAGCAGCAAAGACCTTTTGATATATCCATAATGTGGGAAACGTGCAGATTTGCCCAGTAAATCATCAATAAAATACCCGCACATGACAGCAGTGACTGGAGCGAGAAGAAACACCAATCGTATAGCCCCCCTCGCAGCAATCAAGCTGATTATGAACCACACAATAACAAAGGTGAGAGTCTTATCAAACTCCAGAACCTTGCCAAATTCTTTTTTATCTTTGTAATAAGTGTATAGGTAAAATCCTGCAGAAGCTAGCGCTAAAATAATCAACGACCCTAAATAAGTAACTTTAGCCAGAGCACTCACACCATCAAAAGTCCCACCAGAGTTATACCTGCTGAATGGGAATGCAATAATAAAGAAGATATACACAGCCATAAGCTTCCATACATTTTTGTTTTCAAGATTTTTAATAACCTGATAAAATAAAAACACCGAGCCAATGATAAACATCCAAAGGTATAGCCACCCGCCGAATTGGCTAACCCAATCAACAAGATAAGGTTGATGGTTCTCAGCAACAGTCAGGTGCCATCTGCTCCTTCCAAACGGCTCAACAAGGTCTGTATAAATATCCTTGATTCTTTCACCAATATATCCAAGCCCTCCCCCATACACAAAAGGCACAGTAACCAATCCAAGAAAAACAGAAATCGCCGCACTAATCACCCCAGCAGGATACTTATTCTCAATTTTGCTTTTGATCCTAAAAATGTCAAAATCAAATAATACAAGGTTAACAACAACTATCCCGAGTGCAAAGTACATTATTGCTGAGGTAAATGAGGTAATTAGACTTCCAAAATTGAATCTCCCAGAAGAAAGGTAAAGCAGCATAAGTGTAGTAACAAGAACGAATAAAGCATAAGCATAAACATCCTTTCTTTTTAATTTTCCCAAGAAGGATTCAATAATGGTTGTAAACCCAACTGCAAGGAAGATTGTTGTTACCCCTCCCCATGCAAGACCCATCAATCCTGTGGATATTCCTCCAAGAAAAGCAAGAATAAGTGCAGTCTTCAGCTTTTCAGCCTTCAACGAGCTTACATAAAAATAAAAAGCTGCAAACATCATTGCGATTCCAAATGGCTCTTTATCCGGAACTCCCCCCATTGTCCTGTATAAGAAAGCAGGAACAACAATCAGGAATGCCGAGGCTATTAAAGCAGCTCTCGCATTAAACAATTTTTTAACAAGTAAATAAAAGAAGATTATTCCAAAAACCATAACAATCGGAGGATACAAAATATCTGCTAATTCCAAAGTTATGCTGCCGCTAAAAAAACTCAAAAACTTATACAAATACACAATAAAATAACTCAAAAATTTAAACTCTCCCAATCCTGTGAATCCAAGAGGATAATATCTTAAAGTATCAACAGTCATCAATTGTCCATGTTCTAGGATATAACGAGCATATCTCAAAAAAGCATAAGGGTCTAAATCACTCGGAATCCATTGCCCTGTTGTAACATCTTTCAACAAAGGCAGGTTTTGAATCCTTATAATAAACCCCCACGCAACAATATTTAGTAATATCCCCCAGTTAATCCTCCCAAGGAAAAACAGCACAATAGTAATCGCAGGAATAATAACAAACAGCCATAATGTTCCCAGCCTGAAAACATTCCCAAGAAGAAAAAACAATGCAGCAATTACAGCAGCATAAATCCCAATGTACAGATATCCATACTTGTCATCAAATCCAGCTTTGTTCTTTAAAAAAGAGCTTATCTTTTCTTTCCTCTCCGAGATTTTATCAGGATCACCCATCAAAAGCCAGAAACAGGATTGGCTTAAAAACCTTTCCAGAATCAGAAAGAATCAGAAAAAAACGAAAGTGTTTAAAATCAGCAATAATTATAACGAATATGTCAAAGCAGGCTAAAATAGTTTCTAAAGATATCCCTCTTGCAGAAATCACTTTAAGAAAATATGAAAAGCCCCAGCAGGGCAGCAGCAGGGATTTAATGAAAAAACTTTGCTTATCAATTGGTTTATTGCAGCCAGGAGATTCGAGGGATGTTGTTGTAGATGTACTATATGTTCTTGTAAACTCCAAGCAGCCTTTGTCATCAAAAGAAGTTGAAGACCAGGTTATAGAATTAAGAAAAAAACATAAACTTCCTTTAAAGGGAATAGCATCATCCAACCTAAGAAGGCAATTAAAAAGATTGAAAGATTTATTCTTAATAGAATCTTTGCAGAATAGTTATAGGATTACTGAAAATGAATCCTTAGAAGTAATTTTCGAAGAAAAAATAAAGCAATACTATTTAAACTCAATCCTGGAAAGAGTAAAAGAATATTTTGTTGCTGTAAAAAAATGATATACTCCCCTTCAGACGATTCATTCTTAATGCTCAAAGCAATCAAAGAAAGAGCAAAAAACCAAATAGTATTGGACATGGGCACAGGCTTTGGCATATTGGCAGAAACAGCATTGAAATCAGGAGCAAAATCGGTTCTTGCAGCAGACATCAATCCAGCATCAATAGCATATGTAAAATCAAAAAACATTCCAGCAATCGTATCAGATTTGTTCTCAAACATCCAGGGAAAATTTGATTTAATTCTTTTCAATCCTCCTTATCTTCCAGAAGACCCTTTAGAAGACGAAGAAACTCGCAGGATTGTCTGCGGAGGAAAACATGGATATGAAATAATCATCAAATTCCTGAAACAAGCTCGAGCACATCTCAACAGAGGAGGAGAAATCCTGTTAATATTTTCTTCGTTGACAAACAGAAAAAAGATTGACCAGACATTAAAAGAATTAAAATACAAGCAAACATTGCTCGATGAAGAATCTCATTTCTACGAAGTTATTTATCTTTATTCCTGCAGGATTTAATAAAAAAGCTTATAAACCCTTTTTCTTGCCAATATCTTATCCGATAACTACCACCAGCTCTTCTTTGGGCTGAATGGATTAATCTCCTTGGTAGAAGGATGTTACATAAATGGAAAATCAGTTAGTATTAGATAAAATAAAAATTGTAAGAGAGCTTTCTCCAAAACGCAAGTTTAATCAGTCATTCGACATGGCAGTCACATTAAAAGCTTTAAATCTTAAAAAACCGGAAGAAAACGTAGATTTGTTCATAACCCTGCCTCACCAGCGTGGAAAGCAGCAAAAAGTATGTGCATTGATTGGAAGGGAATTGGATGACCAGGCAAAGGTTTTTGATAAATCAATCAAGCTAGAAGAATTCCCCCAATACCAGGATAAAAAAGCAGCAAAAAAATTAGCCTCTCAATATGATTTCTTTATTGCTCAGGCAAATCTTATGGGGCAAATTGCAACCGTATTCGGTAAAACTCTTGGAGTTCGCGGGAAGATGCCAAATCCAAAAGCAGGTGCTGTAGTCCCGCCAAGTGCAGACTTAACCCAATTAAAAGCAAGAATAAACAAATTAATCAGATTGCAGACAAAAAAAGAGCTTATAGTAAAATCAACAATAGCCCAGGAATCAATGTCTGACGAGCATATAGCAGAAAACTTCTTAGCAGCTTACAATGCTTTAGTCCATGCATTGCCGCAGGAAGAAGCAAACATAAAAGAAGTTTTCTTGAAATTAACAATGGGTCCAAGCATCCCATTTTCATTAACAAAAGAACAGCTCCAGGAAAGATTAGAGAAAAAAAATCCTGAGGTAAAAAAGAGCTTTTCTTTAGAAAAGAAAACCTCGGAAAAGAAACATCCAGAGAACGAAGAAGAAATAAAAAAAGTTAAATCTAAAAAATGAAAAAATCAAATTACAAATCAAAAGTAACAAAGAAAAAGCTCAGCGAAGTAGAGCAGATTAAATCAGCTTTATTAAAATACAAAGTTATCTGCATTTTCGATTTAAAGTCTTTGCCTTCAAAGCAATTGCAGTCAATCAGGCATAAATTAAGAAAAAACTCTGAAATGTATGTGAAGAAGAAACGTCTGCTTAAACTTGCAATAGAACAGGTAAAACAAGAAAAAGACCTTTCAGCTTTATTGCCTTATTTAGAAAAAGGAATTCCAGCATTGCTGGTTACAAACGAAGACCCTTTCTCAGTTTACAAAACAATCAAATCATCAAAATCACTTGCAGCAGCAAAACCAGGGCAGATAGCTCCTAAAGATTTAATCGTAGAAGCTGGTCCCACAAATTTCCCACCAGGACCCATTATTGGGGAATTAGGCCAAGCAGGAATTATTGCGGCTGTAGAGCAGGGAAAAGTAACAATTAAAAAAGAAACTACAATTGCGAAGAAAGGAGATATTATAACTCAAAAAAAAGCAGATGTCTTGTCCAAGCTCGGAATCCAGCCTATGGAAATAGGCATGTCTGTTATAGCAGCATTTGAACAGGGAATAATTTACGCTCAGGAAATATTAGATGTTGACGAACAATTATACCTTGATAATTTAAGGGCAGCAATCCATCAATCATATAACTTCACACTCTCTATCGGGTATGTAACCAGGGAAAATGCCGCGATGTTGATTAAGAAAGCATTCAACCAGGCAAATCACCTGGCTGAAAAAAACAGCATATTAACAAGCGAAACAGTTAAAAGCGAACTAAAAAAAGCTGAGTTTGCAGCTTTAAAGCTCAGTGAGAAAATAGAATAATCATGGAGGTAAAAATGGAATACATATACTCTGCATTGCTCCTTTCAAAACTTGGGAAGGAAGTGAGTGAACACAATGTGAAAAAAGTGCTGGAAGCAGCTGGAGCTCATCCAGATGAAGCCAGGATAAAAGCTTTAATTTCAGCATTAAAAGATGTTGATATTGAAAAAGAAATAAAGGAAGCTGGAAATATGCAGCACGCACCAGTTGCCACAGCAGCTCCCCCGACAGCGCATAAAGAAAAACCAAAAGAAGATGAAAAGAAAAATGAGGAAGCTGCAGCAGCAGGACTTGGCGCATTATTCGGCTAAGCCCTCTCCTTTCTTTTTCTTTTTTTAATCATACCATGTCAATACAACAAGAAATCCAGGAATTAAAGTCTGAATTATCCTCGTTAAACAAAGAGAAAGAATTCTATTTTCAGGAGAAAGAAAAGTTAAAAAAAGAGCTGAAATCAAAGATAGATGATTTAAACCAAAAGAAAAGAATATCTATTTCTTCCGGGGATAAGATTAGAAATGCAAAGAATTCCAGGAACACAATTAATGATGAAGTAAAAAAATTAATCTTGGAAGCCAAACAACTGAATGAGAAAAAAAATGTCATGCTGTCTAAGATTCCTGGGAATGAAGACCCCGGGAGAATAGCCAAGCAAATTAAAGATTTAGATTTTAAGATACAAACCGATGTTCTTTCAATTTCTCAGGAAAAACAAGTTATGAAGAAGATTAAAGATTTGAAAAAGCTCTATGGGAGCCAAAAGGATGCTTCTCTGCTGTTAAAAGAAATGCGTAATCTCTCTCAGAAGATTACTGAGAGAAGAAATAAAGCTGATAATTTTCATCAGCAATTAACTAAACTAGTATCAGAAAAGCAAGAACTATCCTCAATCATAGAATCTTCAAAAGAATTAATGATTTTAAGGGGTAAGCAGGAAGAAGCATTCAAAAAATTCATAGAGTTAAAATCAAAAGCAGCTGAAAAAAACAAGCAGCTGCACGAAAAGTTCTTACTAATGGATAAAGAAAGAAATCAGCAATTCTCAAACAAAAAGCAGCAGGAGCAAAAAAGACACCAATATCAAGAATCTTTGTTAAGAGCAAAGGAAAAAGCAGTAGAAGAGAAATTAAAAAAGAGGAAGAGACTGACTAATGAGGATTTATTGGTTTTTCAGAGAAGCTAGTAAAAACGATTGGAATTAAGTAAGATTGTTCAATTCTTTGCCTCAGCCATAGAAAACATTATAATTTCCAAAAACATCCAAAGGTATGGCAAAAAAAGAGTTTATCTTTACAGACCTAAGATGCTGGAGATGCGATACTGAAAGAAAGACAAAAATCAACGTTTCTAAGGCAATTCATTATCTCTTTCCAAAAGGTTGTTCTAACATTAAAAACAGGATAAAGGCAGTTGAATCAGTAATATGCTTTTGGATCTGTTTAATGTGTAATAAAGAAATAAAGATAAATATAGACAGAAGATTTGAGCAAATCCTATTAGAACAGAAATGAAAAGAGAAACTAAGAAAGCAATACTCACAATCATTGCCGTAATAGGAATAATCCTTGCAGTAATAGGCATATCTTTACTTTTATACAAAATATTAAAGGGATGAGAGCTTTATTCTTCTTTCTGGAACTCTTTGAGTTTATGGACACTTTATAACCAAAACAGGGGTTTCAGGTCGTTCTTTTTCCCTTAAGGCTTTTTCTTACAAGAAAAAGGCTTATAGAAAGCTTTAAATACACTTCGTAACTATAGAATAGCAACAAAATATAACTATTTAGGGGGTTATCTAAAATGAAAAAGCTATTACTAAGTATATTATTAGTCCTGGTAGCTTTTACTGCATTAAATGTTAGTGCAGCATTAACAAGCCTTACAATCACAGGCACACAATATCCAGGCACACAAACAGGAGCATTTCCTGGAGACGTGGTAACGTTCACATATACTGTTCAAAACACAGATGCAGCAGCTGTTACCGCAGCAATGTCAAGTACTGCTTTAGGTGTAATCACAGCACCTTCAATAGCATCACTTAATGTTCCGGCAGCAAGCACAGCAACAGGAACTTTCACATTGACAGCTCCAAGTGTTTCCTCAGGAACATACACAGGAACCTTGACAGCACAGACAAACACAACCAATATAGCAACAACTTCATACAGTTTTATCTTGAACAAGAAATCAACCTGGGAAGTTTCAGGAGCTTCTTTAAGTTTCTCAGGCGCTAATGGAAAATCTATCCATTTAGATGATTCAAACCAGAAAATCACTGTAAAAAACACAGGAAGTGTAGCGATAACAGCAGCACCTACCTCAAGCATTGAATTCAATGACAGCGATAGAAACAAAGTTATAATGACTTTTGCAGGATTAGGAACAATCAATCCTGGAGTTACATCAACTTTATCAGTTACATTCTCAGGAAATATTCCAGATGGAATGGCTGTGGGTCCTTACCAAGCAACAGGATTAACAATCACTCCTTCAGTGGAATCAGGGGTTACAGCTCCAGCAGCCGTACAATTTGGAATTGACTTGAATGTCAACCCGGAATTATGCGACCCAAAACCACAAGGAGATTTGACAATAGACATCAAAGACCCTGACAGAAACGACGATTTCAAGCCTGGAGATGTAATGAATATCCAGGTTTCAGTAAAGAACAACGCAGGTCAGGACAAAGATGTTATTGTAGAAGCTTTCCTTTGGAACATAGATGAAAACTCAGAAATCGCTTCAGCAGATTCTGACTCAATTAACGTTGATAAAGGCAAGAAAGAAGACTTTGACATGGTATTGACTGTTCCAACAGACGAATCAGATTTAGGTTCTGAAGATAATCTTGTGCTTTACATCAAAGCATCTGAAGACGGCAATGAAGAAATCCATTGCTCTGAAAAATCAGTTTCGGTTGATGGAAAGAGAGAAACAAGAGAAACAAAAGTAACTCGATTTACTGTAAGCCCTCAAATCTCTCAATGCACTCAAAAGATTGCAATGCAAGTGGATGTTGAGAGCACAGGGAAGAAAGAAGACAAGCTAGTAAACATCAATGTAAGAAACGATGAGCTTGGATTAGACTTAACATCTGACAGTTTTGAAATTGGCGCATTCGATGATAATGACAACGTAGCAACAAAGCTCTTTCAGTTTAGCCTGCCAGAAGATGTTAGAGCCCAGGAATATATCTTGGAAGCAGTAGCAAATTACGATGGTGGGAAAACACAAGATTCAGAGTTTGCTAAATTGACTGTTAAATCATGCACAGAAGAGTTAGTGGACAATACAGGAGAAGAAACTGTTAATAAACAAACAGGATTCCAGTTAGTGCAAAAAACAATCAACACGAACCCAGGAGTTATTGGAGTTCCGTTTACAGTAACAAACGCTGAAAAACAGACAAAGACATTCACTGTTGAAGTCCAGCCGCAAGGTGCTTGGACAGTAGCATCAACAAGCAATGTTGTTGTTAAAGCAGGAGAATCAAAATCTGACGCAGTATATGTAGTTACAGATAAGAACCTGGCAAACGGCATCTACGCAGGAACAGTTACTTTGAAATCAGGAGCATTGACTTTAGGAATTGAACAATTCGCAGTAAACATCGGTCAATCTTCAGGAAGCCAAGGTACTGGAAATGTTGTTTACCAAGGAACAAACACTGCAGACAGTTTCTACAGAAACTGGGTTGATTCAGGAAGAATATTTTGGGTACTGGGAATGATTGTCATTCTGGTATTGATTGTGTTCTTCATAAGGCTGATATTTAAGCAGTAAACTCCTTCGGGAGTTTAATGTGCTCAAGAACAAATGTTCTTGGCATCAGCTTAATTTTTATTTTTTTATTTTTAAAAAATATTCAGGAGACAAAAGATGGTAGAAGAAAGATTGAGCAGAAAGGCAGCAAAAGAAGCTGTAAAAGGATTGTTAGGGACTACTGTTTTTTCCACATTTATCGGAGTAAGTTCTGTATTATTTATCGGAGTAAATTCCGTATTATTTTATGATTCCTTAATCAAAGAGCAATATGTTTCAGCTGGATATTGTTTCCTTGGAATGATATGCGGTGGTATGAGTACAAGAGAATGCTATAATAATAATAGTGAGAGTAGAAACATTAGCGTTCTCGAAACAATGAGCAGTTATTTAGAGGATGCTAATACTCCTCTCAAAAGATATTAATTCCAAAGAATTTTAAAAAGGATAAAATGGCACAAAATCAAGGTTTTGAACAGGGAAAGGTAAGAGTTTCCAGAGAAGCTGACGCATTAGGATTTTCTTATCAAGGAGAAAAATTCTGGGCAGTAAAACCAGAATATACAGGCACATACACAGATGTTGGCTCAGCAATAGAAAGAGATGGATTGTTAAAACCATCATTTGGAATGACAGTTGCATATGCTCATCCAGCTTTTCTTCCTTTAATGAACAGAGGGGTTCAGGATACTGAAGATGCCCTACAAATAAGATGGGTAATAAAGAATAATCATTGGCTCTGGGGGTTTACTATTATCGATTATAGAAAAGACAAAGGAGCTTTTTTTTATGAAGATGAAGATGAATCTGCTATTTTTGGCAGCTTTCGAACAAATCAATTAGAAGAAATGCTTGGCAGGAGAGAGGAAAACAAAGCAATCTTCAGCAATGATGGAAAATTAAGATTTGCTCCTTTTGAAACGTATAAGAATGAGTGGTTAGAGTTAGATGCTTTAGCAAAAAGTTCTTATCTTACTGCTTTGGCAAATGGGGCAGAGCAAGCAGCATTGACAGCAGAGATAGCAGCAACATTTGCATATGGTCCAAGATTATTGGCTTTAGATTCAGGAGAGGTTATTAACCAAGAAACAATAGTTTCCTCCCTGGGTTCCGACAGGTTCTTCGGCAGCAGGCTTGTTGTCGGCGGCGACGATCACGGCGTCTACTGGAGTGGCAATGCTTTCGGGGTAAGCAGAACTGGCGAAGCTGTTAAGCAATAAAAGATTTATTTTTTTAAGGATAAAATGGCAGAAGAATACGAAAGTCAAACACTGAGGAATAAGATAAGAAATTATACTCCGGGATTGCTATCATATGTTTTCTTAACAGGAACAGGGATTGATGGGGCTTACATGTACCTGACAAGGGGTCAATATAAAAATGCACTTTTATGTGGAGGATTAACCGTAGCTTCAGGCATAGCTGCAGGGCTTTTTTATAAAAGAATAAGATCAAATCTAAATGAATTAGAACAGCTCAGCATTGAAGGAGAAAGAGCCAGTACAAGGCTGAATTAAGGTTAAAAAAGACATTTTAAAAACCCATTTCTTGTTTGATGTTTATGAACTATCTTCAATCAGAACAATCCTGGACCTCATTTGTTAATAACTTAGATTTCTCCTCAAGGATTAAGAATAAAGAAGAAGCTAAAAAAGCATTAGAATACTCAATTTTAACAGCATTAAAGCCCATATTAGATAAGGGGATGCATAGGGTTGATAAGGGAAACGCAGGTAGCCCTTATACTGCTTTATTATTTTCAGGAGGGATAGATTCAACTTTAATTGCATTTCTCTCAAAGAAGCTAGGATACAACCTTCTCTGTTACGCATTTGGATTCAAAGATTCTCCAGATATTCTCGCTGCAAGAGCAATAGCAAAAGAATACAAATTTCAATTAAAAGAGCATATTATCAAAGAAGAAGAATTAGAGCCAGCAATAAAAACAGCTATTGAAATCTTAAAAACAAATGATATAACTAAAGTTTCAATAGGAGCTTTAATAGTAATTGCTTGTCAATCAGCAAAGCAAGATGGGGTAAAAACATTATTAACAGGCTCAGGAACAGAAGATACTTTGGCAGGTTATCAAAAGCATTCTAAAGCTCTTGCTGAAAATAGGCTGGCAGAAGAATTAAAGCAAGGGTTATTAACTCTTTACGAAAGAGATTTATCGAGAGATTTGCCAATTGCAAAGCATTTCAATATTGAATTAGATTCTCCTTATTTAGATGAAAATTACATAAAAACAGCATTAAGCATTGATAACAAATTCAAAATCAACAATCAACATAGAAAATTAATTCTAAGAGAAATTGCTTTAGATTTAGGAATCAAAGAAGAATTTTCGTTTAGAAAAAAAGTAGCAGCCCAATACGGTTCAAGAATTTTGAAAGAGATGGATAAATTGGCAAGAAAGCAGGGATTCAAAAACAAAGAAGAGTATTTGAAATTTCTAATGGAATAGAGAGGTTTGTTTCTTAAATTTTCCCCTCAACAACTAATTTTCCAGATTCAGGATGAATATATGCTTCTTCACCTTCCTTGAACTTCAAAAAATCAGCAATTTTCTTTGGAATCCTGACTGCTAAGCTATTTCCCGCTTTGGTTATCTTTGTTTTCACACCCAAACCCCAGAGACCTTTCTTCTTCGCAGTTTCTTCAATCTTTCTTGTGGTTTCTGCATCAGTAAAAGACTCCCCGCATTTGCTGCAAACTTCAGCAGGAAATTTCCCCAGAGGAACTCCGAACATAGTTTCATCTATCTGTTTCTTAACCAAATTTCCTTTTTCACATATTGGACATATTATCATTTTTACCATCTTGGTTGTATTGTAATAATAAAGTACCTTTCACCGATTTTCTTGTAAACAACTTCATAATATCTGTATGTAGCAATAATTTTATTCGGCAACTGAAACCTTTTAGCACCTTTTATTATTCCTTCCTCAACTTCTCTTTCTGAAATTCCTCTCGCAACCATCTGGTCTCGTGCATGTTTGCTATACCAGATTTTTAACTCCAAGAGGAACACCGGTATATACCGTAGTTACAAGAGGTATATAAAGATTGCGATAGAGAACATGTATTAAAAAGCAAGGAAGAATATTTGAAAAGTTTGAAGTAAAAAGCGTACGGTCAGATTTGAACTGACGAATAACCGCTCTGCAGGCGGTCCCCTTAGACCTCTTGGGTACGTACGCACCAAAAACAAGCAGGGTAAAAGACTTATAAATATTGTTCTTTTACTAAATAATATGAAAATCCAGCCTCTTTCAGAAGAAACTTTAGAAGAAGCATTGGTGTTACTGATAAAGGTATTTAACCCAAGTCAAGATGGTGAAGATTACCCGGGAATTTGGTTTCCAGCGTCTCTGCATCCAGAAAGACATAAGGAACTTTTTAAAAAATTGGGGGTAAAACAGCTCCAGTATTACGTTGCTGTTGAAAAAGGTAAGGTAATCGGGACAACAGGTTATTATACTTTAAAAGAAGATGAAAAAGAAGCTTATTGGCTAGCTTGGTTCTGTGTTGATAAGGAATATAGAGGAAGAGGAGTAGGCACATCTTTACTAGAATTTATCATTGAAAAAGCAAGGAAAGAAAAAAAGAGATATCTAAGATTATACACCTCAGATAATCCAGATGAAGCTGATGCTCAAAAATTATACGATAAATTTGGATTTAAAACAACAAAAACAGAATCAGTCAAACATAATAGATACAAAAGGCAGTATAAGGAACTAATAATTTAGCATAATAAACCTTAAATAATTTCTTATCATTACAAGTTTATGGTTAAAATAGGCATCATCGGGGGCTCAGGCTTGGATGACCCTAAAATTCTCAAAAACGCTAAAATTCTTGATGTTAAAACCAAATACGGAAAACCCAGCTCAACAATCACTCAAGGAAAAATAGGAAATGCAGAAGTATTCATTTTGGCAAGGCATGGAAAAGGTCATATTCATTCTCCAACAAAAGTTAACAATCAAGCAAATATCCAGGCATTAAAAGACCTGAAAGTTAATTATATCTTATCAACGACTGCTTGTGGCTCATTAACAGAAGACATTGAACGAGGAGATTTAGTAATCTTAGACCAGTTTATTGATTTCACCAGGCATAGACAAATAACATTTCATGATGATTTCTCAAAAGGAGTTAAACACACACCAATGGCAGACCCATTTGATGAAAAACTCCGCAATATTTTAATCTCAACAGCTAAAAAATTAAAATATAGACATCATAATAAAGGCACAGTAATAACAATAGAAGGTCCAAGATTCTCAACACGAGCAGAGAGCAATATGTTCAGATTATTGGGAGCTCATGTAATAAACATGTCAATAGCCCCAGAAGCAATCCTTGCCAATGAATTTAACATACCTTATGCGTCTGTTGCCATTTCAACAGATTATGATTCATGGAAGTTAGATGAAGACCCTGTTTCATGGGATGAGATTCTAAAAAACTTCAACAAGAAGGTTGCGGATGTAAAAACCTTATTAATAGAATCAATAAAATCTTTGGAAAAAGTTAACAAACGTTAAGCTTTTAAATCCTTCCCATCAATCAAGCGTTATGAAAGCGCTTTCTGTTCAAAACCTGCATAAGAGTTATGGAAACTTTGAAGCTATCAAAGGAATCTCATTTGACATAGAGCAAGGAGATTTTTTTGGATTTCTAGGTCCTAATGGAGCAGGAAAAACAACAACAATAAACTGCATTATTGGGTTGGCAAAGTTCTCAGGTTCAATAAATATATTCGGAAAAGATATTATCAAAGATTTCAGAGAAGCAAGAAGATTAGTAGGAACATCATCACAAGAATACAATTTTGACTATTTCCTTGACATAGAAAACTCATTATTATACCAGGCAGGATATTTCGGAATAAGAAAGAGAGATGCTCAGCCAAAAGTTGATGAATTATTAAAACAATTTAAATTAGAAGGAAAATCTCAGGTAGATTTCAGAAAATTATCGGGGGGAATGAAAAGAAGGCTGACTATTGCCCGTGCTTTAGTCCATAGCCCTAAATTATTAATCTTGGATGAGCCAACAGCAGGAGTGGATGTTGAATTGAGACATGAGATTCATAATTATCTGAAAAAATTAAACAAAGAAGGCACCACGATTTTATTAACCTCTCATTACTTAGATGAAGTTGAAAAACTTTGCAATACGGTCTGCATTGTCCACCATGGAGAAATAATCGCTAACGAACCGACATCACAATTAATCACAAGATTGGATGATGGGCATACAGAAATCTTAACAGACAAAATTCCAAAACCAATCAAGATGCAATATGTTGAATTCCAAAAAAATAAAGTAATTATTCTAAACAGAGGAAAGTCTCAATTAAAAGATGTGCTTAGCTATTTGCAAAAGCAAAAAATAAAAGTTGTTGATGTGAAAAACGTTAAAGATTCCCTGGAAAAAATATTTTTGAGATTAACAAGCAATAAAAAAGGTGGAAAATAAGATGGTATTCAATTGGATAGGAACTTGGACAATTATCAAAAGAGAACAAGTAAGAACCATTAAGATAATTAATCAGGTTATTTGGCCTCCGATTATCTCTTCTTTATTGTATATTTTAATCTTTGGGTATGCAGTGGGAAAGAATCTTCATGTTGGCCAGGTTTCGTATTTTGCGTTCTTGGTTCCTGGATTGATTATGATGAATGTTATTATGTCAGCATATGAAGAAACTTCATCATCTGTATTTCATGCCCGTTATCTCAATTACATCCATGAATTATTAATGGCCCCTTTATCTTATTGGGAGATGATTATTGGATATATGGTAGGCAGTATTATCCGGTCTTTTGTAATAGGAAACTTAATCTTAGCAGTATTCTTACTTTTTATCCCGTTGAATATGCATTCTCTTCTTTTGTATCTCTTCTTCATACTGGCAGTTTCAGTATTATTCGCATCAATAGGATTAATCGTTGCATTATGGGCAGAAAGATTTGATAACTTAGCAGTCTTAAACACATTTTTCATCACCCCATTATTATTCCTCGGAGGAGTATTCACTTCATTAAAATTGCTCCCAGAAATTTTCCAGAAAGCTTCATTGTTCAATCCTTTATTTTACATGATTGATGGATTTAGATACAGCATGATTGGTTCAAGTGATATTAACCCATTGTACAGCACATTAATCATAACTTTCCTTGCAATCGTGTTCTTTATAATCGCAGCAATATTATTTAAAAAAGGTTATAAATTGAAGGTGTAATTAAAGGTATAAGGGGGAATAAAAATGGATCTAACAAAACAAATACCAAGAAGTCCTTTTGACATGAACTATGGGATTGTCATGCTTCCAAGGACAACAGACAAGGCAAAAGCATCTAATGCAGGAAAACTAGGAGAGTATCATTACAACTGCCCATTGGATAAGCCGCTGCTGGAGTTCTTGAGAACAGACTCAAAAACATTTGCAGCAAAAATCAAAGAGCTCGAAACAGATGAGAAAATCTCAGCATGGCTGGAAAAAACCTGCAAGAAGTCTCAAAAAGAGAAAGATTCTTTTAATAATAAAATGAGGCATTCTGCACCAAAAGATAAAGATAGCTTAGCTTGGATGGAATCTGAAAAAAAGAAGCTGGGAAGAAACGATTACTTCACATATTTTGACAACATCGATGCAGATGAGAAGAGGTTCTAAATCTATATAAACCACTGACTCTTGACAGAGGTATGCTGAGGAGAGCGAAAGATAAACTTGGGAGGAGATGGTTTTTTATTATTTTTTTTCTTATTATTCTTATAGCTGTTTTTTTTATAACTAAAGCTTATCTCTACGTTAACTTTATTCTTGGGAACGATACTGTTGTAAAACTCTCCTCAAATACTAATTTCATCTCGCTGCAGCATAATCAAAACGCAGCAGTAAATTACGAAGCATCGGTAACAGCAAATCCTTTTTGTAAGATTAGATGTAGGTCTGAGTTTGAAGATTTAAGTAATTCTAATCTCTTAGACACTTCTGAGTTTATGATACGTTCTGGTTCTCCTGTAACTTTAAAGTATGCTATTACGGCTCCTGAGAAAGGTCTTGGGGATAAGTTATACAGATTTAATTTAAAATGTTCAAGTGAATCTACATTGCTTTGTCAGACAGGGGGAAATGAGGCTACAAGAAGCCAGTTATTGATTCTTGAATACAATGACACTGCAGAAGAAAAAGAGGCGCATTATCAACTTATCCAAAAAGTAAATTGGTCTTTGCAATATCTCAATGTACTTGAGTTGAGTGTTAAAGAATCAAAGAAAATATCGGAAGAGCTCAATAAACACGTGTTTGCAGGTTATCTCTTGAATAGGACTCAATCTCTTGAAACCCAGATTGTTAATTCAAGAGTCGAATTCTTAACACTTGTCTCTCCCGATAACAGAAAACCTCCTTTAGAGTTATTAAAGAGCTATCAAGAAAAGAACATAACGATGTACAAGATTATTGAAGACTCTGATAACCTGATTTTCGCAGTAGAGGGTAATGCAACGCATTATCATAATCTTCTCTTCGATTTAAGAGAAGCAAGAGAGCAGTTACTTGTTATGAATTCATCAAATCAAACTGACTTAGAATCAGCAATTTTTAGGTTTAACAACATAACTCAATCTCTTAATAATCAACAATCATTCGAAGAGTTAGAATCAAGAATTGCATTACTGCAAAAAGAAATCCAGGAAATAAAACCTGGAAATCAGACAACCAACCAGTCAATCTCTCAAATACTACAAGAGAGAATTGCTATTGGACCTATCTCATATCTTCCAATAGAAATCTTGTTCCAGGAAAAAACAAGAGAATGCAATCTTTTAAATAAAAAGCAGGAATGCTGCCTGGGAGATAATTGCAATGAAAACTATCCTGTAATAATAATTCATGGGCACGCAATCTCAGATTCAGCAACAGCAGAGTATTCTTTGGAAGGCTTTAACCTGCTTCAGGATGCTCTGGAAAAAGATGGTTATATTAATGGTGGGACTACAACTGTTTATACAGAAGAGGATACTCCTGAGGGAAGATTAGGCTATTTCAATGTGCCCTTTTCTTTTAGAACAAGTTATTATTTTGATGTGTTTAAAGAGCCGGATAATTACAAAGTTGTTCAGACAAAATCTGAGAACATAGATACTTATGCAGTTAGATTAAAAGATATCATCTCAACTGTAAAATCTCAAACAGGAAAGCCAAAAGTAAAGATTATTGCTTTTAGCATGGGTGGATTGGTTACAAGAAGATATTTGCAAATTTTTGGAAGCAACGATGTTGACAGGGTTATTTTATTAGGGGTTCCAAACAAAGGAATCCAGGGAGAATCATTAACAATATGCCCTTTGATTGGAGGAAAACTTGAATGCCAAGACATGGATAAAAATAGTTTGTTTATCAACAAGCTGAATGATAACAAGAAATACAATATTCCTGTTTACAATATTCTTGGAACAGGCTGTTCGATGTTAGATGGACAAGGAGACGGTGCTGTTTTAGAGGATAATGCAAAGCTAGAAACTGCAACTGCAAATTATATTGTTAAAGGAACTTGCAGAAGCAAGTTTTATCCCTTGCATTTAGATTTGTTGAATCCTGGAATGTATCCTGAGGCGTATCAGAGGATTAGAAGTTCTTTAGGTTAGTTCTTTTTCCTGAGGGTTCACTGGTTGAATAACATTCAACGGTGCCCCGTTGAGTGCTCTCAACTAGGGTTTCTTACAAGAAAAAGGCTCTATAAGAGTATTAGAAGTTCTTTAGGTTAGTTCTTTTTCCCGAGGGCTTTTCTTACAAGAAAAAGGCTCTATCAGAGGATTAGAAGTTCTTTAGGATAAGATTTATTTTTTCCCAAACTTTTTAATGTATGCTTTTTCGCCTTTTTGAATGTCTTTGTAAGCTTCTTTAGCATCCAAAATCTTAAACACCTTAACAACTTTTCCTTGTAATTCTTTATAAGTTTCTAAGAAGTGTTTTAATTCTCTCAAAAAATGCTGGGGAACATCCTTAATAGAATTCCATTGACTGAACCTGGGATCCTGAGCATGCACTGCAATGATTTTATCATCTTTTTCATTGCTGTCAATCATTCTCACTACACCAATTACTTTAGCTTGGCATAATGTCAATGGAAAAGTTGCTCTATGGGTGATGATGAAAATATCTAATGGGTCTCCATCTTCCCATAAGGTTCTTGGAACGAATCCATAATCTGCTGGATAATGCACAGCACTATACATATACCTGTCAAGCTTCAACAATCCTGTTTTCTTATCAATTTCGTATTTGACTGTAGAATCTTTAGGAATTTCAACAATTGCATTGACAATTTTTGGTTTTTTCTCTCCAATTTCAACATTATGCCATGGATGAACATTCATTCGATAAAATCAAGATTGGGAATTTAAAAAGGTATCTGTTGATTTTTTTGTAAAAAAGGACGGGCCTGATGAGATTTGAACTCACGATCTCTAGCTTAGAAGGCTAGCGCCCTATCCAGACTAGGCTTCCTGATAAAAATATACAGGCCCAGTTGCCCGTCCGAGAATCTAGCACTCTCGATGATTTAAAAAGGTTTTTACTTGCAATAACTAGAAACAAAAGACTTAAATAGTTACGATTGTATACAAAGGTAAATGCTTGTTTCAAATACTTCCACGCTGGTATTGTTAGCAAAGGCGAAATGTCTGGAAGAGTTCATAAACCTAGCACCTCCTATTCAGATTCCAAGAGAAATAGAAAGAGAAGCGATATTTGAGAAAGATTCATACGATGCACGCTTAATTGACAAGCTCATAAAAGAAGGAAAAATAAGAATAATTGTGGCAGAAAAAGAAAAGATAAAGAAGATTATAAATGCATTTCACCTAGATGAAGGAGAAGCAGCTGCATATAGTCTCTTTAATCCAAGAAAGCATAAAGCGATTCTCACAGATGATGGAGAACTTATTAAACTCTGCAAGTTAGAAAAAATCCCTTTTTTATGTGCAATGGCAATAGTCATCCGTTTGTACGAGAAGAAAAAGCTGTCAAGAGAAGCAGCATTGAACAAGCTAGAGATTTTAAATAAAGAAGGAAGATACACAAAAGAACTCTACGAACATTTTAAGAAAGAAGTAAAATAATACTAAGGTAAAAAAATGCAAACCGTTTCATCAAGATTGGATGTAGAAACACTCTCCCTATTTGAGAATGTTTTAATGGAAAAGAGATCTGAAGTAGTAAGGACTCTTGTAGAACTTGGAAAAAAAAGCAAGGCAGTTGAACTCTACAAGCGTAAAAAAGTCAGCTTGGGTTTGGGAGCAAAGCTTGCAGGCGTATCTTTGAGTGAATTTATAGACCTGCTGAAAGAGCATAATGTCTTTTTAAACCTTGAAAAAGGGGATGTTGAAAAAGCATTAAGCACATCAAGGAAAGTTCTCTAAAAATGTTTTTACTTGGCATTATTGCTTATGGGGCGAACAAAGCAACGACGTACCAGTTATCTGTAAGCTGAAGTAAAGTCAAGAATAATGCTATTAATACAATTCCAATGAGCCATATCCAATACCATTCCATATTCAAATATTTCCGTCTACGTTGTCTGTAGCAATATCAGCAACCGATTTTAATAGAGAGCCAATATCATTAAAAGCTTTCCTCGGGGTTATTTGGGATGGGGTTTGCCGTATCTCTTGTTCACAGGCGGTTTTTACTAAATCGTAACTATAAGACTTACCATCATAAAATATTGTCAACTCATTAACCCCAGCGTCAATCACTGCGCAATCAGGAGTTTTATAGTTCATCAAATCTCCCTTAATGAAAGCATTCTCTATCATGGAGGTGTACAGATTATCTTTATCTCGAAAAAAACCATCTATAGATATGGGTTTGCCAGCATCAGTTCCTTGTAAAGAGTAATAGACGCCTTTGTCTTTAAATTCGTAAGTTTCAGTTGTGGAATAAGCAAATCTTGGATCAACAAAGCCACTAGATTGTTTGATCACCATCTTAGTTAAATACCCATTATAGGGTGAAGAAGGTTCTCCACATCCTTCAAAAATAGAAACAACTCTCCCGTCATCACACGTCATTTGACTGTTGACCATGGATTCTTCACCACACCCCGCAATAACTAATAGTCCAAGAACCAATATTCCTATAATAAACTTTGATTTCATGTTACTCCTTCACCTTTTTGCTTGTTTTAGTTAAATTAATCTGATATATAAAACCTGTTTTCACTTCAACTCCATTCGTAGTTATAATCCTAATTTAAAAACCGTCAATCTATAATAATTTTATGTCAAAAGATGAAAAATATATTCTTATAGATTTAGAGGATGATAAATCAAAAAAGATTGCTGAATCTATTGCAAATAAAACAGCTCGAAAAATTCTCGATTATTTGTCATCAAAAGAAGAAGCTGGAGCTGAGGAGATTGCTAAGGAATTAGGGTTGCCTTTATCTACAATAGATTATAATTTAAAAAATTTAAAACTTGCTGGGTTGATTGAAACTAAAAGATTTCAATGGAGTTCTCGCGGGAAAAAGATAGCGCTGTATAAGGTAGCTAATAAATTTATTGTGATTGCTCCGAAAGGAGTCTCTTGGAAAGATGAGATTAAGAAAATACTGCCTTTTGTAGGAATCTCAGCAATCCTCGCTGGAGCAATAGAATACATGACAAAACCACAGCCAATTTTTTTAGCCGCGATGCAAAAATCAGCAGATACGGGATTAGCTCAGGAAGGATTTGCAGCAGCCCCCTCAATAGCCTCCCCTCCTCAAGAGATTCTTGTCAATCATCATTACGGTTTATGGTTCTTTATATTTACTATAGCAGTAATCCTCATCTATTTAGCAATAAGAGCCATCAAGCGAAAGCAATAAAAGCTTTTCCTTCGTATATAACCTCATGGTAAAATCAGAAAGCCCATTAGACTTGAAGGATGATGTTTCACACGTTAGATATGACGTAGAAGAAACAGCATACAGAGTTTCTACAGTCCAGCTTCACGATGGAAAATTTGAAAGTGCATATAGCAGATTCGGTGTAGGGGATATGGTTGAACTTCTCAGAAAACAGCCAAGCAATATTTCTTTATGGTTGATGGTAAGGCAAACTTCTCTTTGGGAAGTCTTAGAAGCTACCCAGAGAGTCTCGACGAATCCCCCTTTGAGAGTTATCAGGCAGTATCAAGATGAAAATTCTGCACAGCAAGGGCATCAAGAAATAATTCAGCTTTTACAAAACGGTCAAGAGAAAGAAGTTCTCAGATTGTAAGCGAAAGCAATAAAAACCCTTTTTCTGGAGCAATATCATGGCAATTGTGCAATTCAACTCAAAAATCTTAGAAATAATAGGGGAAGCACCAGAAGTAAAAACATTTGTACTAGCTTGTCCTAAAGATTTTAATTTTCTTCCAGGGCAATTCATCATGCTCTCTTTCCCAGAAGAAAAATTGGCTAAAGCGTATTCAATTGCATCTTCTCCAACAAAACGAGGAATGATTGATCTAACTATTAAGATTGAGTCTTATACTGAAGAAGAGCTTCAAAAACATTTGACCCCTAGATTAAATCATGTTAGAGAAAATCAAGAGCTTATTGTCAAAGGCCCGTATGGCAAATTTGTTTTGGATGAAACAAAACAAGAATATGTTTTCTTGGCAGCAGGCACAGGAATAGCTCCTTTAATGTCTATGATAAGGTATATGTTAGATAAAAAAATGAATAAGAAAATTACATTAATAAATTCAAATAAAACTCAAAAACATATTATCTATAAAAAAGAATTGGAATCCATGAAAAACAAAATTAATATTGTTCAGACAATCACAAGAGATGATGAGAAACATAACCATCATCCAGGAAGAATAGATAAAGAACTTTTAAGCAGGCATGTAAACAATAAACAGGCCATGTTCTATATCTGCGGTCCAAATGAGATGGTTAGGGCAGCTAAACAGCATCTTTTAGATTTAAACATCCCTCAAGAGCATGTTCATATTGAGCTTTGGTAATTAAAAAATTCTCTCAGTTTTCTCTGTGTTTTTATTTTCAATAACAATTTGCTTGATTTGTAAATATCATCGATATTGTATTTGAATCTTGTGTAAATCTCTTCTTTAACTTTTGTTAGTAATGATTCTCTTGAATCAAAGATTAATGGTTGATTGATGAAACATTTTCGTGCTGCTGACCTTACTACCCAAACTCCAAGAGATGCAAAATACTCCGGTGTTTCAAATCTGATAACAAGAACAGAGGCTTGTTTCTTTATTTTTTGCAAGTGCTGTAAAATTGGAAACCTCGCTGCATAATACCCTCCTGCTGTTCCTGAAGCATACGTCTTTCTTCCAAAAATACTTTCATCATCAGTAGCCCACTTAATCGTTGATTCCTGATTCCATGCACTTTTTGGCAGATAACCTTCGAATAACTCGTATTGCCAGTTCCCAGGAAACATCAGAATAAAATAATAATTTCCAAAATAATTTCCCAGATACAATCTATGCTCATCTATCTCTTTATAATCCTGAATCTCATCAATCAAAGCTTTTCCTAAGGCATCATCGCTTGCAGTGATGCCCCAACGGGTAGGAACTAAAACTCTTGCTTTCTTCCTTCCTAAGACTCCTAGAGTTAATAATTGGGAGATTGTATGCTCATCAACCCCTTTTTCATACAAACTTTGCATTCCCTCAACAGCTCTTAAATCTGTATCGTTGATAATTTTATCAACCCTATTATCAACTTTGACGTTTTCTGTAATTGTTGCTTTTTTTAAGTTAACAGCTGGTCCCATGGGCAATCTGATTGAATCGTAATCTGTTTTCAATATAGGTTTTTTCTCCAATTCAATTTCAACATCAACAGGTTCTTTACCAATTCCTATCTCTTGAGCGATTTCTGTAAATTTATTATTCCCGCGAACAGAATCTATTCTTGTCTGGAACCTTGAATTGATTAATGCTGAGCGTAAAGCTACAATATCTCTTATAGTAAAATCAGTTCCAGGCCAATAGGTTTGAGCATCATACAGCCATGCATCTTTAGTTTCTTCAGGCGGGCTTAAAATCCCTACATTGACATTAGGATATTTTAATTTTGAACCAACAAATATAGTTGGGGGGCTGCTACCAAAAAAATCCTGTTTATTCATTTGATTGATCTTACTAAATAAAACAGAGTTCTGGCTGAGAATTCCTTGAAGTTCTTTCTTGCTGAAGAATTTAGGGATTTCAGAGGGCATAATAAAAGAAAAACAAAGAAATATTTAAGGATTTATTCTCTCTAAACCATTAGAAAGTTATTTAAAATCCCCTTCCACAATCATTCTATGAAAGCAAGAGATATTCATAAAAAATACTTGGAATTTTTTAAATCTAAAAATCATGCTATCTTGCCATCATCATCATTAATCCCTGAAAACGACCCAACAGTGTTGTTCACAACAGCAGGAATGCATCCATTAGTCCCTTTTCTTCTAGGGCAGCCTCATCCTCAGGGAAAGAGAGTTGCCTCATTGCAAAAATGCATCAGGACAGGAGATATAGAAGAAGTCGGGGATGATACACATGTAACCTTGATAGAAATGCTTGGAAACTGGTCTTTAGGGGATTATTTCAAAAAAGAAGCGATAGAGATGAGTTATGAATTTTTAACAAGCAAGAAATATCTGGGAATTGAAAAAGAGAAAATAGCTATTACATGTTTTCTTGGAGACAAAGATTGTCCAAAAGACGTTGAATCAGAAAAACTCTGGTTAGCTCTAGGAATTCCAAAAGAGCGTATTGTATTTCTTGGAAAAGAAGATAATTGGTGGGGTCCTGCTGGAAAAACAGGTCCATGCGGTCCAGACACAGAAATGTTCTATTGGTTTGGAAAAGAACCAGCACCAAAAAAATTTAATCCAAAAGATAAAAATTGGGTTGAAATCTGGAATGATGTTTTCATGCAGTATAATAAGAATGAGCAGGGAAAATTTGTTCCTTTAAAGCAAAAAAATGTGGATACGGGGATGGGCCTAGAAAGAACGGCCGCAATTTTACAAGGAAAATCTTCTGTGTACGAGTCAGATTTATTCCTCCCAATAATGAACAAGATTAATCTGCTCTCAAAGAAACAAGATATAACCTCGGAAAGAATAATTGCAGACCATGTAAGGGCAGCGACATTTATTCTTGCAGAAAAGATTCCTCCCTCAAATGTTGAGCAAGGGTATGTTCTTAGGAGATTAATCAGAAGAGCATTAAGGCATGCAAGATTATTAGAAATAGAATCTTCATTGACAGAAATCTCAAAAGTAATAATCAAGGAATATTCACAATATTATCCAGAATTAAACAAAAATAAAAAATTCATTCTTGAAGAACTTGAAAAAGAAGAATCAAAGTTCAAGTTAACTTTAGAAAAAGGAGTTAAGCTGTTTGAGCGCGAGTTGCAGGTAATGCAAGGCAAAACAATTTCAGGAAAGATAGCTTTCGATTTATACCAAAGCTGCGGTTTCCCTCTCGAAATCACAAAAGAATTAGCCCAAGAAAAAAAATTAAAAGTCGAGGAGGGAGAATTCTCACGATTGCTCAAAGAACACCAGGAATTATCAAAGAAATCAGCAGAAGGAAGATTCACCTCAGGATTGGCAGACCATGGATTGCAGACAAGAAGGTTGCATACAGCAACCCATTTACTGCATCAGGCTCTTCGGATTGTGCTGGGAAATCATGTCCAGCAAAAAGGTTCCAACATCACTCAAGAAAGATTGAGATTTGATTTTTCTAATCAAGAAAAACTAACAGAACAGCAATTAAAACAAGTAGAAAAAATTGTCAATGAGCAAATCCAAGCAGAATTAGAAGTTACCTACCAAGAAATGCCATTGGAGCAGGCAAAGAAACTTGGTGCATTACATTTCTTCGATCAAAAATATCCTGAAAAAATCAGGGTTTATTCAGTAGGAAAGTTCTCAAAGGAATTCTGTTCAGGCCCCCATGTAGAGAATACTGCTCAATTGGGCAAGTTCAAGATTCAAAAAGAAGAAGCTGTCGCTGCGGGGGTTAGAAGGATTAAGGCAGGGTTGGAATAATTTTTTATTAAAACAAAAGTTTTATATACCAATAAGATATATCATAGATATATCTCTGGTGAACTTCATGGACCTCACATATAATGGAAAGCCAATCATCCCAACAAAACAAGCATTAACAGAATTAAGCGAAATCAACCTTAATCTGTCAGATGTCCCAAAAATATTAGAGAAAGGCTTTGAGCTAAGAAAAAGAAAAAAGAATGTTATTGAAAAAGGTATCCAAAAAGGAGATAAGGTAATCAATGTGGTTGTAGTAGATTTAGGCGGCTATTACAAGCTCATCCATGCGGGAGAGTTCACATTAACTCATAAGTTTAGGAAGCTTATCAGGAGGCAAGATGGAATTTGAAAATCTTCAATTAAAATGCGAATGCAAGGGCAACATGAATCCAATAAAGACGGACTGGAAAGGCATTTCTGTAAGAGGATGGAAATGCAAAAAATGCCATGAAGAGCTTATTCACCCCATTGACGCGCAAAAAGCATTAGAAATAGAGAGAGCAAGAATGAATGATGAGCTAACAGTAAAACTCAGAAAAGTTGGAAAAAGCAATGTCGTAACAATTCCTCGGCTAATTATGAAAACAGAAAACTTAAAGCCGGGAAAGATGCTAACCTGGGGTATAGAAAAGAATAAACTGATATTAACACCAACACATTAAAACGGAGAAGATAATTTTTTTCTGAATTCAAAAGAAAATCGGAGTAACATACACCTCAACCAGAGCAGCAACAATCAAAACCCCTATTGCCAACAGCAGCAAATCCAAACTATCAATCAAAACATGCCTGAACTTCTTACTATCAACATCATGATTAATCACAGCAACGGAAATTATCCCTCCTGCCAATCCAGCAATAAAATAAGCAGCAATCTCAAAAACCCCGTGAGTCATATATCTCATCAGAGCAACAGGAATAACAACAAAATAACTTCCAAAATCAGCCAGCCTATTGTGGACAAAAGTTCCAATTGCAGCACCTATTACAGAAGCATTCCATGTTAAGATAAACAATGTGCCAGCACCATAAAAAAATGCAAATAAAATGCAGAATAACAATACCTTAAGGTTATTTGAAAAAATCTGGATTAATGTTCCAATTCCATAGTTATGTCCTGTAATGTTCCCATTGATATTTGCAATTGTCTTTAATTGAACATCAAACAACCCCTGAGCAGAATCATGAGGCATGAAGACAAACCATAAAGTGTATGCAATTATAAAACCAAGGAACATAAACATCAAAAATGCCAGAGCTCTTCCATGCTCTTTAATTAAAACTCTTTCTCTTAAATTCCTCATATCTTTTTTTTCTTCGTATCTAAAAGTTCTGTACATCAAAGGAATGCAGGCGAGAACTGTAAGAAACACCATCACCATGCTTGCCTGGCTTTTGAAAACCCATAATGCTAACAAAATACCAAAACTAGCATACAACAAACCATAGAACAACAACCAATAAGGTTTTTTCTCTGCTTTCTTAGGTCCAATAAGAGATTCAAGCACCATCTTTTGTTTATCAAAATTAGTTCAGGCTTATATATCTTTTGTTATCTTTTAATTCTCTATAATTTTCTCTAAAATAAGAAAACAAAGATTTAAATATTAAAGCGATTTCTTAAAAATAGATGTATAAAAAGGGGTTAGTAATATACAGCATAATATTCTTTCTTTTAGTCTTTACTCTGTTTCTTGCAGAAAACACAGAAGCAAAAATTGATGCAAATTTCTCAATAACTCCTGTAAGTTTTCTTGCAAGAGGTGAAAATACATTAATAAACATAACCATAGGTTCTGTAGCATCTGTAGCAAACACAAGAGGAAACATCACACAAATAGATATTATCATTCCAGGCCAAGAAACATTGAATACATCAACCAATGGCACTTCATCATCAGCAATAGTAAATTTTACAGTATTACAAGTAGGTCAAAACGCAGTAGCAACATTCAGAAACGCATCATTAGTATCTTTGATTACTAATAACAGCATATCAAGTTTCTGGTTTACTGTGAAGGGCAGAGAGTTTCTAACAGGAAATTCTGGAGCAGACGCAACAACAATCATAATCAATGTAACAAGTGTAGACCATACAGCAGCAGCCCAATCACCCAATCAAACATCAAAAGCATTTGAACTTGCATTTTCATTCTCAGGATATATCAAAAATGAAACAGGCTGCTCAACCTGCTGGTCAAATTATACCAATGTTTCTGTCTACCATTATGTAATGAGTCTTACAGGCGGCCCGCCAACAGAACTATTCGTTACATCAAATGTAACAACAATCGACGGAAGTTTTATAGTTAGAAACATTAATGCATCATCGCAGCTATACAAGGTGCGCATCATTCATTATAATGACACAGGTACAGCAACAAAAGTGGGAACTGATCTTCCCCCTCTCCCTTCAATGATGTTCTTCGCAATGGGTGGAGATATCTTTGGTGATGGTGGCAGCAGTAAAAAGGAATTTGAAAAACCCCCAACAATCAATGGTACAACATTCTACTTGCAGCCAGCAGCAACAATTAATATTTCAGCTGTAAATTCTTCAACAAGGCAAACATTTGGATATGAAGTTATTGACCAGGTTTCAGGCTATCCAATAATTAGCAATATTTTTGCCAATGTATCTACAGCCCAGGTAGTTGTCCCAATCTCAAGAAACGTTACTATAATGGTTGTTAGAGCCCCGAATATCTTCCCATTCTATCCAGCATCATGGGAAGTATGCAATGGATTCTTTATGAACGGCTCTCATTGCCCAGCTCCTCCGATTTCCAATAGCAGTATAGGAACATTAACTCAAGGGCAGGTATACGACCTTCAAATGAATATAAGCATTATGCAATCTAGGTTAAAAGGATGCATATTTGTTGGAGGCAATGTTTCCGACCTCAATCTAACCTTAGTCATTCCAAAAATGGTTCCCTGGCCCGGATTTGTCCCGCCAATAAAAGCAGACAGAGGGGATATCAATCTAACAGCAGATTTTATGAAAAACGAACCATCTTGTGGAGCAGGAAGTATAGGCATGTATAACATTTCTTTATTATCCTCTAGTTCAGGAATCAACTATCTGGTAGAATTCTACACAAAAAATACAGCAACAGAAGGTCAAGCAGGAAATGGCTCAGAATACTTTGGAGCATTCCAAAACGTAAGCATGACTGGCAATTTAAACTATAACATCACCTTAAATAGATTCTTAGGTGCAAACGATTCATCAACCTTCTGGAGTGCAAATACATCAAAGGTTAAAATCAACCTCCAAAACAGCACAGGTCAGGCATTAACAACAAACACCCATGTAGATGTTATTGTAAAGAGAAGCACATTTGGAACAATGCATTACATTATAGAAGAAACATCCGGTGGCAGCTTTATGATTCCTTTGCTCAACGATACAATTTCTGCAAAAGTAACAATCTACCCTCAAGGACCACCAGTAGAGAAAACAATAAATCTAAGCAGAACAGAAACCAATGTTACAATAGATGATAGCAATGGTTTTGGATTTAGAAAAGTCAACTCATCAGGAGGATTCGAAACCGTGAATGTCAGTGCAACTCCAATACAGATGAAATTTTTAATAAATTCTCCAAGCTGCAATGTTCCAAACCCCTCAACAGCAGACTGCGTATTAACTTCAATGACTGCTGAATCTTTTAATCCATTCAAAGCAATGATGGCTGGTAGAGTAAACCTCGAAATGACAATAATTGCAACCAATGTTACAATAAGATATGTTAACTTTGATATGTTTGCAGCAAAACCTCCAACAAATAGCATCTTCAATCAAAATTCTTCATCATTCAGTTCAAGTTCAACATCTCTAGAGCAAATTTGGGAATTCGGAGGATTCGCCCCATCAACAGCTTATGACCATGTAGAGATAAAGATTCCATATAACGACACAACAGCCACAGCATCCAACTATATAAACGAAGGCTGGACAACAAAACTCAGCATCCCGGCACTATATAATGAAGATTGGAAATCAGTCTGGAACCTTTCAGCGGGAAGTACTGCAGCGGCGGTTCCATCAGATTTCGTAGAGTACAACACTACATTCTATCGCTCATTACTCACAAGCAGCGGAGCAACATGCAACGCATCAGCAGGCAATGCTAACTTTACTTCAAATCCCTGCTATATGAATACAACTGCAAATGAACTATGGTTGAAAGTTCCACACTTCTCTGGGGTAACTCCTGCTGTAAGTGGCGCCGCTCCTTCATCAACAACCCCTGCGTCATCAGGTAGTGGTCCATCAGGAGCCGGAGTAATTGGAAAATCAGGACAACCAACAGAAGAAGCCAAATCAGTAGAAGAGTCAATTGTCACTCCAGAATCACCAGCAGATTATGATCTCTCACAATCTTCATCCTCAGAAACATCAATAACATTATCAACAGGCTCTTCAAAAACATTCACCTTAGACGGAAAAGCAAAGCACAAAGTAACTGTTAAATCTCTAACAAGCACAACAGCAACAATAATCTTAGAATCAAAACCAGTAGAATTAACATTATCAATAGGGCAATCAAAAGAAGCAGACCTAACTGAAGACGGAGAGAATGATGTGGTAGTAACCTTAGCCTCAATCAAAGACGGAAAAGCAGAGATTAAAATAAAGAACATAGAACAAACAATCGTAACCACAACTCAACCACAACCAATACAGGTTAGCAAAGAAAGTTCAAGCAAAGCCTGGATTTGGGCTTTAGTCTTGGTAGTAATCGTTATTATAATCGCATTAATAGTAAAATCAAAAAGCAAAAGGAAACATAATTACGAATTCAAACCTAAACACCATCAATAACTCTATTTCTGAATATACTTTTTTCCAGACTTTAAACAATATTCAGCTCTCATCAATTCCATCCCAAGATAACCAGCAGTATCTAATCTAGCAATCATTTTTCTTTTGATAATTTCATAGAAAATATCCTGAGCATTTTTTCCAGAAACAACTTCAATCATTTTTCCATTAAAAACTTTTCCAGCTTTTATCATATTATTTTCAACTTTAATCAAAAAAAATCCTTTGGGTTCTTTAGCAAAATTTCCATTGAATCTTCTTGCCTTAATCTCTTTAACATTTTCAATAAGAACATCTTTATGGTGCCTGTCTTTTGTTTTTGGAATGACTATCATAATAAAGGTCACCAGCGTCCCCCTTATGAACCCTGTGCAACCATCTCCATTTCACTTATCAACCCTCGGGAACAACATGATTAAACTATGACTAACTTTTTATCTACTAAACTTGCTTTATCCACGAGGATGTGGCCTGTGCATTCTGAATCTCTTACAAGCATCATATCTTTTAATTCAACTTTCTTCTTAAAGAGAGGCATGTCCAAAACAAATGTGTCAGCATAACCTCCTTCAAATCCTAAATGAAATCCATATCTTATAGAATCTTTTCTTAACTCTCCAAAATTATCCTTGTCAACAATCTTGCCAAGCCATTTGCTCAATCCATCAGAGGCAAACTGGGCAATCATTATCTTATATCCCTTATCCAGCATGTCTTCGAATAATTCTCCATGTTCTTCACCAGCATGGCTTGCAAAGACTTCTATTCCTAAAGGCAATAATGCTCTCTGAATGCTTTGCAGTTGAGTAACCTGCAGCCCAGTCCCTCCAAGAACAACAGCATCAACTTTATTTTTTTCAACAACTTTTTTTACAATTCCAGCTTCTTTAACAGGGTCAGCTATTTTGCAATCAACAAGAACGTGTTTTAAACCAAGAGCCTGTGCTTGCAAAGGAGTATGCTCAACAGCAGCGTAGTGGAATAAATAGCAGTCTTTTCTATTCGGTTTTACTGAGAGTAAATATTGAATCTCCCAGCCCTTTTCCTTGCAGAACTGAACAGCATAATTGCTGTCTTTTCCACCTGAATATAAAACAGCTACTTTTTTTATGTCTTTCATGATGTAGAAAGGAAAAATGGTATTTAAAAAGGTTATTATTTCCCAAAACGTTCTTGAATATAATCAGAAGAGGTAAGATGAAGTTTATAAGTTGATTTAAAAATCTTTGCTTTAAAATCTTCATAAGAAATTTCTCCCAAACCTCCAATTTCTAAAATCTCTTCATCACTTAACCTACAAAGAGTTTCTAGAGCACCAATCCCTTCAAACTCGATAACAAACTTGCGTGTTGAGTCTATAGGATCACTATGGATATGTCCGAGAACAACACCTTTAGAAGAAAAACTATCACTCATAAATATTTAAAGGAGTAAACATTTAAAAAACTTGCTCTTCTCTAATAAAAAACCATAAATACTTCTTTTTCTTTATCAATGTATGCCTAAAAATAAAATAATCTACTGGACTCCAAGAATCCTTGCAATAATCCTATTAGCATTCATAAGCACGCTATCATTAGACGTCTTCTCTTCACAACTAAAATGGTACGAATATTTTGGTGCATTATTAATGCATTTAATACCCTCTTTGATTTTGGCAGCAGCAATCGCATTATCTTGGAAATATGAATTAATCGGAGGGGTAATCTTTATTGCCTTAGGAATAATTTATATCTTAATGGCAAAAGGATTTCCAATCTCAGTATATTTGATTATGACGGGAATCCCTTTAATAATTGGAGTTCTATTTATCTTAAATCATTTTGTAAAAAAGAAAAGATAATTATTTCTTTTCCTTAATCCCAAGCAAAGCCATGCAAGGACAATAACCAACAAAGCTTTCTATCAGAGCAATTACTCCAAAGATCAATACAATCCAGTTAACCAAATCTGATTGGGAAACAGGCTGCAATGGTCCTAGAAACCAGAAAGCAAGGACGAACCTTAATATTCTATCGAACATGCTTAAGTTCTGCTTCATATTATCACCTCTTTTTTATTTCTTTTTTTCTTTTACGAATTTTTCTTTTCTAAAGAAAAACTCTTATCAACAACAATTTTGCCTTTTTTAACTTTAATGTGGACATTATCCTCGACTCCAAAACCAGAGAGCTGGGTTACTATTGAAGGCAGTTTGATGATTCCAGCTTTGATGTCTAAGGTTGTTGCTATCTCTTTTTCTTCGCTATTTTTCATGTCTTTAACCATCTCTTTATAATGAAGATTATCATGTTTGTTTTTCCATTCTTTTGTTTTTTCAAATAAGGTCTTTGCAATTTCTCCTGCAATATCTTTTCCAGTTGCTTTTGTCAGTCCTTGAATTCCAGGGCTTACATTAACCTCGATAACCTTGTAGTCTTTGCCTTTTTCCAAGAGATCAATAGCACAAATATCAGCTTTTACAGCAACAGAAGCTCTAACGGCCATTTTCTCAGCGTCATCAGACAGAGAATGCTTTTTCCCAGTTCCGCCCATATGGATATTGGCTCTTAACTCGTCTTTGCCAGCTTTTCTCTTCATGCATCCAACAACTTTCCCCCCAACAACCAGGACTCTTATATCGGTGGCATTTGTCTCAATATACTCCTGAATTATAACTGGCTGCTTGAAAACATCCATGGTATCTAAGAGAGATTTAGCACTCTGCATAGAATCAGCGAACATCACTCCTTTTCCATGTGTTCCTGAAGGAATTTTTATAATAGCTGGATAATGAATATTTTTTAAGATTTCTTTAGCATTTAATGTATTTCCGGCAAGGTATGTTTTTGGCATGTCTACATTATATTTTTGCAGGCTTAACTGAGTAAGAAACTTATCATGCCCTATTGTAAAAGAGCTTGCCGATAATGGCATATAGCATTTGTCCTTTAAAGCAGAAGTGAGGCTTCTTGTCAATAAAACATACTTATAGCTTGCCCTGCAATAAACACAATCATAAGCTTTTAATTTTTCTCCATTATGCAAAACTTCAATTCCATTCCCATCAACATGCACTTCAATTTCCTTTAGGTTAATCATGTCAACCTGAGAAAAATATTTCTTGCAGCTTTCCCCAATCATTTTACTTGATTCGCTGTTGAGGCTAATAATGGCTATCTTCATTTTTCTTTTTCCATTGTATTTTTCTTTTTCCTAGAGTTTCTATATCCTTTCTTTATTTTCCAAGGTTTTTTTCTTTGGAAAGAAAAAAAGCTTATTTTCTCGGGTCAATCAAAAATCCTGATTGTTTCAGTGTTTTCTTTCCAATCAATACCTTATATTTCATTGTTTTCCTGTCGAACAGGTTAAAACTTGCATGGATTTTCTTCCCATTAATCTCAAGATGCCCTTTAACAAGCACTCGTGATGTATTTCCATGAGCATTCACATATTTTCTTACGCCTATTACAGGCCCTAAGCTTAGCTCAGCAGCCAATCTTATATCTATGGAGTTTCTTTCAGCCCCTGTATCAATTTTAGCCGAGACCTCTTTTCCATTGATAATCACTTTTTCATTTAATCCTATTACCTTTCTATCCATAGAAATAAGAGCCAAAGCACGTTTTTAAGAGTTTCTTTTCCGAGGTTTTCTTTCTAAGAAAAGCTCTTTAAGAGTTTTCTTTTGCCTTAAGGATTTTCTTTCACAAGTTGACTTGTCACCTGTGCCCCGTTGAAAGCTTTCAACCAGGGTTTAAAGAAAATACTTATTTTAAGACTTTTCTTTCCCCGAGGGCTTTCTATTTGGTTTCTTTTTTAGTTCAAGGTCCATTGGACTTGAACTACTGTTCACCAAAGGTGAACATTTCCTTAAGGTTTTTTCTTTTTAAAGAAAAAAGCTTATTTTAAGAGTTTCTTTTCTCAGGGTTGCATAGGGTTGATAAGGGAAACGCAGGTAGCCCTTATAGAGAAACTATTAAATAACCAAGAGTTATTAAAAGAGCAATGCTATCATCAAGAACAAATCAATCAAAATTCATCCTTCTCATATTTATTCTCTTGCTGGTAGTCTTGTGTTTTCTGATTGTAAAGCCTTTTGCTCTTTCAATCATCACAGCAGCTGTGCTCGCATATCTTTTTTACCCATTATTCTTAAGAATCAATTCAAAAATAAAAAACAGCTCTTTGTCCGCAGTAACCCTAATCTTTCTTTTAGTCATGCTCTTGGCAATACCCCTTTACTTCGTAATCCAGGGATTGTACATAGAAACAAAATCTCTGATAATGAGCTATTCATCTTTAAATCTTCCAGAAATCTCTCCAGAGATTCTTGGTCTGCTTAACGAAGGAATGCAGAAAATCGCAGGATTCTTGGCAGAAAAAGCCTCTGAAATGATATTCTCCCTGCCTTTATTAATCCTTAACCTATTCATCTTAATCTTCGCATTGTTTTATTTCCTAAAAGAAGGTCCATCTTTAATCTCCAGCGCAGAATCTCTATTGCCTTTTCAAAAGAACGAAAAAGAATTCCTCAATAAGGAGTTCAAAGGGGTTACATCAGCAGTTGTCAATGGAATACTATTAACAAGCTTATTGGAAGGGGTTTTAGGAGGAGTCATATTTTATTTATTTGGAATTTCATCTCCAATCTTATGGGGATTTATAATGTTCATCCTTGCAATCATCCCAGGTGCAGGAACATACCTTGTCTGGATTCCAGCAGGAATTATAAAAATAATAGAAGGAAATATTATTGGCGGAATAGGAATAATCATCCTTGGAATTCTCGTAATCCTGTTGATTGAATTCTTATTAAGGCAGAAAATCATCCATGACAGGTCAAAAATTCATCCTATAGCTGTTCTTCTCGGAGCATTAGGAGGGTTAAAGCTTCTCGGATTCGTAGGGATAATTATAGGTCCTTTGGTTCTAAGCTTATTAATCCCTTTCATCGAAGTCTTTATCCTAGAGAAGAAAAAGAACCTTTAAAGAGCCTTTTTCTTGAGAAGAAAAACCCTAGGGAAAAAGAACATTTAAACAACATTCTTGAAGAAATTAAAGTCTATTTTTCTTTACCATTGTCGAGGGATGCAGAGGGTTTATAAGGGGAACGCAGGTAACCCTTATTGCGGGGATGGCACAATCCGGTACTGCGCAAGTCTCGAATTTAAAAGAGCGAACTTGTTTCCGTAAGGATATCTGGGTTCAAATCCCAGTCCCCGCGCTTTTTTATAAGCAAAGCCCTTAAATACTTGTCTATACTAGGGATAGACATGATAAACAAGGGATTTACTATCAGAGAACAGCTGGTAAAGCCAGTCATGAAATCGGGAAATGGCGGGGCTGTCTGGGTGCCAAGAGATTGGCTCGGGCAGGAAGTCATAGTGATTCTTCCAGAGAGGTCTCAGGTAAATCTCAACCAGAGAATCCTGCAGAATCTTGGTTCCCATCTCAAGGATGTAGTAGGAGTGTATCTCTACGGAAGCTATGCAAGGCAAGAGCAAACATCAAAGTCAGACATTGACGTCTTGGTTGTTACCAAAGAAAAAACATTCCAGATAAATGAGCAAGGTTTAGAGTTTACTGTTCTTCCCCTAGAAAGACTAAAAAATGCCATAAGAAAAAATCCTGAAATGTATTACACAATGATAAAGGAATCTCAAGCAATTATTAACATATCACTTTTAGAGGAATTACAGAAGATTAAACCAGATAAAGAAGCATTTGCAGGTTATATAAAACAAACAAAAGAGCACCTCAAAAGCAACAAGCAGTTGTTAGCACTTGATAAGCAAGATGGCAATATGTTAAAATCTGATGCAGTAATTTATTCAGTAATGCTCAGATTGAGAGGAGTATTTATTATCCAATGCATCTTGTATAAAAAAATATTTTCAAAACTCGCATTTAGGAGATGGCTTGAATCAAAAGGGATTGGAAGGAAGGAATTTCAAGAGTTATATCAAGGATTCAGTGAAGTAAGGGACGATAAGAGACTCAGGCAGAAAATATCCATAGAACTTGCAGGGAAGTTAACCAAGGTTCTAGAAGAAGAAACCACAAATTTGGAAGAAAAAATATGACTAAAAGAAAAAAGAGGTTGAAAAAAGGAATTGTTTCATTAGCCAAGCAAATTACCATTCATGAAAATAAACTAGAAAGAGCAAAAGCAAGGGACGCAATAGAGCTTGCTAGTTATTATCAAAAAGAGATTCTTGCAAAGAAAAAAGATTTAGAAAAGAAGGAGAAATTGCTCAGGAAGCAATAACACATACCCCCGCGCTTTTTCGCTAATCTTAAATATCTTATTTTATCAACATCAACATGAAAGCGATCATCTTAGCAGCAGGGTACGCAACCCGATTATACCCATTAACAAAAAACTTTCCAAAACCTTTGCTGGAAGTAGGCAAGAAACCAGTGCTCAATTACATAATTGAAATCATGGAAGAGCTAGAAATAGAAAAAACATACA